>Ga0209064_1000416_pt1 | contig 97259 bp, 79 predicted proteins | sample Inofromicrocosms_FD_187498 | JGI IMG/M metagenome (GOLD analysis project Ga0209064, IMG submission 187498) | Mouse cecum microbial communities from Vienna, Austria - Inoculum for glucosamine and mucus D2O microcosms (SPAdes) (version 2) | ecosystem: Host-associated > Mammals > Digestive system >...
TCCACGCACTACATTCCATTGCTGACACGGCCTGGAAAAACGGACAATCTCCTCTCGATGCTATATTGGCGCTCGTCTAAACTGACGGGCTATATCTTCGCATCCTTTGTTTTCGCTGAATAGTTACTAATGAATTCAATCCAGAATTTTTTCACGGAATTATGGAATAAATACACTCTCCCACTTTCAATATTTGAAAAAATGACAGCAGAATTCGGTCGATATTATCTAAACCGTCGTATAGAGGGAAATCAGCATAAAATGATAAATCCAATCCATTACATGGACTACGATGATTTGGAGTGGTATGAAAAACTTGATGTAATTGAATGGTGTTTAAATTATCTCTATAAACATTTAAATTCTGATGAAATACGCAAATTAGATTGCGGTATTAGCGACTTAAACAAAGAATTTGAACGCCATCGATATGGATATAGACTCGCAAAGGGTATATTTGTCGAAACCACATCAAGCCAAGAAATTGGGAGTATTGAACAAGCTATTTCCATAGCCAATGGTAATGTACAGATACATCTAAAGCAGGCATTACAATCAATCTCTCCTTCAAATCAAACCCCAGATTTCCGCAATTCTATTAAAGAGTCTATATCTGCCGTTGGTAGTTTTATGCGGGAAAATTTCGGTGGCCAAACCTTAGGAGAAGCGTTGAATAATCTGCAAAAAAAGAAGCCGAATCTATTACATAAATTCATTGTTCAAGCTATTGAGAAACTTTATACGTATACTAATCAGTCGAATACAGGCATTAGACATGAATTGTTGTCACAGGATTATTTACCTGACCATTCTGATGCAATTTTTATGCTCGTACAGTCTTCCTCAATTATTAATTACACAACGAACAAAATGTCAGTTCAATCATGATAAATCTTGTTGAAGTGCAGTATGCCCAGACGGGCAATTCGAGCAATACCGACGCGCTCGGTATGCGCGAAATGCAAGCGATGGTTTATGCCCAGCGCAACCGTCTGCATTTGCTTGTCAAGGCTCCGCCTGCATCGGGCAAAAGCCGCGCCATGATGTTTGTTGCTCTTGATAAACTCGCCAATCAAGGCGTGAAGAAAGTTATCGTGGCTGTTCCGCAGCAAAATATCGGTCGTAGTTTCAAAGATACCGCATTGAAGAAATATGGATTTTTTGAGGATTGGCGAGTCGCCCCATATTGGAACCTTTGCCTTGCAGCCGGTAGCGAGAACTCTAAAAAATCCATCGTCCGCGAATTTCTCGACCATCCGACCGCAACCAAACTCATATGTACCCATGCCACGCTTCTTAACTCGCTCAACGGTATTGATGCTCGAAAACTCGACAATGTTTTCTTTGGTATAGACGAGTTTCACCACGGTTCAGCTGACGAGGACAACCGCCTCGGCACACTCATTCGCCGGCTGATTAACGAGACATCTGCTCACATTCTGGCCATGACCGGCTCATATTTCCGCGGCGATGCAGTGCCGGTGATGCGCCCCGAGGACGAGGCTATGTTTCAGCCGACAATAAACTACAACTACTACCAGCAGCTCAACGGCTATAAATGGTTGAAAAGCCTCGGCATAGGCTACAGCTTCTTTCAAGGTAACTACTTGACCGCCATTCCCGATGTTCTTGACACGACCAAGAAAACGCTTATCCATATTCCCCATCCCAACAGCAAGACGGGGGCGTTTATGAATAAGCACGACCAAGTGGCAGAAATTATAAAATATATCGGCGTACTGGAGAATCAGGATTATGACAACTTTATCTACCATGTACGAACAGCAGACGGGCGACTCCTGAAAGTGGGCAATTTGGTGGAAGATAAAGCAGAACAACGTGCCGTATTGCAGTCCTATCTGCAACGTATGAACAGCCGCGACTCGCTCGACATTCTGATTGCTCTCGGCACTGCCAAAGAGGGCTTTGACTGGGAGTGGTGCGAGCATTGTATCACCATAGGCATTCGTGCCTCGCTGACAGAGGTCGTTCAGATTATTGGACGTTGTACCCGCGACTGCGAGGGCAAGTCCCATGCGCAGTTCACCAACCTAATTCCTTGCCCCGATGCGGCTCAGGATGATGTTTCAATGGCGGTCAACGATTTTCTCAAAGCCATATCCGCTTCATTGCTCATGGAGCAGGTTATGGCTCCCAAATGGAATTTCAAGACCAAAGTCGACGATGAAGATACGTCTGATAAGCCGAAGAAGTCGGGCGAGGATGACCATGTTATCGAGGTCAAAGGTCTGCCCGAACTCAACGACAAAACCAAAGCTATCGTTGAAAATGACATTGACACCCTTGTAGCCACAACGCTGTCTGATAAAAATATCCGAGAAGCTATCATCGGAGAAGGTATGGCCGAAATGATAACAGAGGTCTATATCCCCAAGATTATCCGTGATATATATCCCGACCTGAATGAAGAAGAAGTCGATGCGGTGGCAAAGCATACTATCCTGACTATTGCAACGCAGGGCGAGCAGGTTGTAGGACCTGATGATTCCAGCAATAAGTTCATCAAGATCGCAAACAAATTTGTCAATCTCAATGAGCTTGACATCAACCTCATTGCTGAAATCAACCCGTTCCAGCGAGCATACGAGGTTGTCAGCAAATCGCTAACGCCAGAAGTTCTGCGCACCATTCAATATGTTATCGAGGATAAGCGCTCCGAGAAGCTGACCGACGAGGAAGCAATTTTACTGTTCACAAAATATCTTCCCAAGTGGCGTGAGGAAAATCCCAGTAAAGTAAAGCCGGAGATAACCGACGGGGACCCATTAGCTCGACGCATAGCAATGGCAATAGCGCATCTACGCCAACTCAAACGCAATAAACTCGCACAGCAGCAATGATCAACTGGAAAAAGGAACTCGAAATAATATTTAACGACCCTCTTCTGGCCGATGTTACTGCTCCACGGAAACGGACAACATCAAGCGACCGACTCATTGTCGGTTTTCAAGAGATACTTGCCTTCTACGAAGCTAATGGTCGACTTCCTGAAGACACACCTGAAGAAGTCTCCCTATTTCATAAATGGGTAGGGATTCTGAAAAGCGAGAAGAAGATAGAGCGTTGTCGCCCGTTTGACGACCTCGGTATTCTTCCTCAGCCGGTTCAGACTGTGGAAGAACCGCAGCATGAATATCATCGTGAACTGACGGAAGAAGAACAACTTGAAGCAATTCTTAACGATCCATTGCTCGCTGATATTGAGGCGGGGAATGACCTGGGGCTATTTGACATACCCGAATATATGCGCCAACGCCTTGAAGCGCGGAAAGAAGCTGACTATGTTGGCAAACGTCGCCCTTGCGAAGACTTTGACAAGTACACCGACGGCTTTAAGGAGATTCAGCAAGGATTGAAAACTGGGAAATATAAGCTCGTCAAGTTCAGTATCAAATGTCTAAAAGTTGGCAGTTACTTTGTTGATGACGGAATGATAGGTTATCTTGCCGCCTTTGATGACGAAGGAGTAAATCGTCATGGCGACCGCGATGGCCGAACAAAAGTGATATATGAGAACGGTGCTGAATCTGATATCAAATATAAGACTATCGCCAAGAACTTATCGGTTACCGGATATTCAGTAATTGATTATTCCGACATGACTGATGAAGAATTTGAGCAGTGCTTCACTATTACTGATAAAGACATTGAGAGTGGTACAATCTATGTACTGCGGTCAAAATCTACTCGTCCCGAGATAGCTGTGCTTAAAGACCTCTATAAAATCGGCTTTACTGTTACATCGGTCGAGAGCCGTATAGCCAACGCTAAGAACGAACCGACCTATCTTTGTGCTGATGTCGAAATTGTTGCGACGTGGAAAGTCTACAATGTGAAATCTTCGACTTTCGAGGCTCTTATCCACAAACTCTTTGCACCCGTACAATTACAGTTAACTGTCGATGGCCACCGTCCCAAAGAATGGTTCATTGTCCCTTTCAAAGTGATTGAAGAAGCCGTTAAAGCAATTATATCCGGTAAACTGATTGAATATAATCCGCAGTTCCAACAAATTATCTATCTTAGTTAATCATGAGAATTTATCATTACACCAATATAGAAACGCTGGCTCTAATTCTTAAGAATAAGACAATCCGTTTCAATCGCCTTGACCAAGTAGATGATTTGGAAGAGGGCCAAACAGAATGCTCCGGAATTAAGGTCGGACAATATTTATTTGTGTCATGTTGGACCGAAGATCCGGAGGAGAGCATCCCTTTATGGAGAATGTACACGGACAAAGGGGTTGGTGTGCGGATTGGCTTAGAAAAAGAAATGTTCAAGACATATACATATAACGACGGAGATGTAATAAATGGAGTCACTATGGAAGGGAAAGTAAAGACACTGTTATCTCCAGATATGTTAGCTATGTCAAATCTATTTATAACTCCATGCTTTAATGATGGCGTTTTCTATAGAAGCGTAAGATATGTTCCTAATGTTGCAGAGGCAATGAAAAATGCCATTACACGAAATTCTAATGGCTCTTTTAATTTCGAATTGTCAAAATTTGGAGCATTTAAGAATTTACGTTGGTCATTTCAGAATGAGAGTAGATTTGTTCTAAACATTTATCCAAAGCCATCAAATATCTCAGTAGGAGATGAAATATTTGCAACATGGCTTTGTTCGGCTTTTAATCAAGGTTTTCCGAACACAATCAGGTACTATGATTTGGATTTAGATATTGCAGCTCTAAACTCTATTGATATAACATTATGCCCTAATATGTCCGAGGGGAATAAAGTATTAGTAGAAAGTTTATGTAAAACGTATCTTTATAATGTTGCTCCTAAAGAAAGTGCATTAACCAACGTAGTAAACTTAAAATAAAATATATAATGACATTCTGGAATTACATCGGTGAGTTTTTCTTGTTTCGTTGGCTGTTTGGCTCTCATAAGCACAACGAGACACAACAGAATATGTCGGATACGTCCAGCAGTTTTGGCAACAAGGATATTATTGATGTCGATGATACGCACTATGGCTTTGGTCCCAATGAGAATAGTTACTCTCGCTATGACAATCGCGACTATGGCTATTCACAATCTTGTGATGATTTCCATGACGAGCAGGACGACTATGATATGATGGATGATGATTTTTAGTAAATGATTGATATGGATAACGGACAGATAATATTATTTCAGACGCAGGGTGGAGAGACGAAGATTGAGGTTCGGCTCTCTAATGAGACTGTGTGGCTTACGGCTGACCAGATGGCTGAGTTGTTTCAGCGCGACCGCACAACCATACAGCGGCATATCAAAAAAATCTACGATGAAGGAGAATTAACCGCCGATTCAACTTGTGCATTTTTTGCACAAGTTCAAACGGAAGGGAAACGACAGGTTGAGCGTAAGATTCCCATTTATAATCTTGACATGATTATCAGCGTGGGGTATCGTGTCAACTCGCATCGAGGCGTGCAGTTCCGCCAGTGGGCTACTCAGGTGCTGAAGGAGTACATAATTAAGGGATTCGTTCTCAATGACGATTTACTTAAAAACGCCGGGCAGGGGAATTATTTCGACGAATTGTTGTCTCGAATCCGTGACATCCGAAGCTCAGAGAAGGTGTTCTATCGCAAGGTGCTTGAGATTTATGCTCTCAGCATCGACTATGACCCTCGCACCTCCATCACCCAACAGTTCTTCAAGACGGTGCAGAACAAAATGCACTTTGCAGCCCACGGACATACTGCCGCAGAGGTTATCTGTGACCGCGCCAATGCCGAAAAGGATTTCATGGGTTTGACAACATGGCAAGGTGCCATGCCTACCAAACATGAGGCTGAGATTGCGAAGAATTATCTTTCGGAGGAAGAGGTCGATATGTTAAACCGAATCGTCAACCTGTATCTTGACTTTGCCGAACTTCAGGCCAAGAGCCATGTGCCGATGTATATGAAAGATTGGATTCAGAAGCTCGACGATTTTCTGAAGCTGTCGGGTAAGGAATTATTGAATCATGCCGGAAGCGTGTCAGCTGAGGTTGCCAGACTTAAAGCCAATGAGGAATACGACAAATTCCGTGAGCGTACACAATACCAGCTATCCTCGGTCGAAATCCACTTCCTCGAAGCCTTCGAAGCAGAAAGAAAGCGTCTCGGAGGCAAGAAATCATAACTGACTACAATATGTTGTCACGCATCCGCATTGACGGCGGGTTGACGCAAATTTTGAATTTGCAGACAAATTGCAGACAATTTTAAAGAAAGAAATAAGCCAAGCTGCTAAAAAAATAAGCAATTTGTCTTATTTTATTTAGTGATCGGCTGGGATCATAGATTATCATGAAGGGGAACTGCCCGATGAGCGGATGAGGCGGCATGCCCGTGCGCGCGGCTATGAGCTTGTGCACCGGTCGAGGCCGGTGCGGCGGCACGACTTCGGGCGCTTCGACCTCTTGGTCGCTATGGACGCGGAGAATGAGCGTGCCTTGCACGAGTTGTCGTCCGATGCCCATTCGGCAGGGAAAATAGTGCGCATGACGGATTATCTCCGCCGTCACTCGGCGGAGAAGATTCCAGATCCTTACTACGGCGGTCCCGAGGGGTTCGAGGAAGTCCTGAACCTGCTGGAAGATGCCTGCGGCGGTCTGCTCGCTGAGCTTTGCGCGGATTGAGTGCCCGACTTCAGGCGGACGTACAAAGGCAACTTTTTTTTGAAAAAACAGTAAAAAAACCTTTCCCGCTGTCATTTTATTTCCCGCATAGTTTGTACATTTGCACTATGCAAAGATATATATTTCAAATAGTAATACTATGACATTAATAAAATCCATTTCCGGTTTCCGCGGCACTATCGGCGGCCGCACCGGAGACACCCTCAACCCTGTTGACATTGCCAAATCAGTGTCTGCCTATGCCAGTCTGCGCGAAAAAGTAGTGAGCCGTTCTTTCCGTCGTAAGATTATTGTGGGCCGCGATGCCCGTATTTCCGGAGAGATGGTCAGCCATATTGTTTGCGGAACGCTGATGAGCATGGGATTCGATGTTGTCAATATCGGTCTGGCTTCTACGCCTACCACCGAACTTGCCGTCACGATGGAAAAAGCTTGCGGCGGCATCATCATCACAGCCAGCCATAATCCCCGTCAGTGGAATGCTTTGAAATTCCTGAACGAGCGCGGCGAGTTCCTGCCGCCCGCAGAGGCTTCCGAAGTGGTTCGTCTGGCCAACAACTGCGATTTCGAGTTTGCCGATGTCGACAGTCTGGGCTGCTATACCAAGAATTTCAGTTATGACCAGCGCCATATAGAGCTTGTGAAAGATCTGGAACTGGTGGATGTCGAAGCCATCCGGCGCGCACATTTCACCGTGGCCATCGACACCGTCAATTCCGTCGGCGGTGTGATCCTGCCCAAATTGCTCGGTCAGTTGGGCGTGACTTCCGTGACCCCGCTGAATGCCGAACCCACCGGCGATTTTGCCCACAATCCCGAACCGCTGAAAGAACATCTCAGCGAAATCCGCAATCTGCTGCGCAAAGGTCGTCACGACATCGGTTTTGTGGTAGACCCTGATGTAGACCGTCTCGCCCTTATCTGTGAGGACGGAACGATGTTCGGCGAGGAGAATACGCTCGTGGCCGTAGCCGACTACGTGTTGCAGCACACTCCCGGCAACACCGTGTCAAACCTTTCGAGCACCCGCGGGTTGCGTGACGTGACCGAGAAATACGGCTGCAATTATACCGCAGCTGCCGTTGGCGAGGTGAATGTCGTGACCAAGATGAAGGAAACCGGAGCCGTAGTGGGCGGCGAAGGCAACGGCGGTGTCATTTATCCGGCTGCCCACAGCGGCCGCGATGCTCTGGTCGGTATTGCCCTCATCCTGACCTATCTGGCCAAGACCGGAATGAAAGCCACCGAGTTGCGTGATTCCCTGCCCAAATATTTCATTGCCAAGAACCGTATTGATCTGGATCCTACGACGGACATCTTTGCCATCCTGAAAAAGGTGAAAGAACTGTATAAGAACGAGAAGGTTACGGACATCGACGGAGTGAAGATTGATTTTTCCGACAAGTGGGTGCACCTGCGCAAGTCGAACACCGAACCGATCATCCGTGTCTATTCCGAAGCCCATACGATGGAAGAGGCTGACGCTCTTGGAAAGCAGATCATGGACATCGTCTATCAGATGACGCAGAAGTAAGAGCCGGAGAACAGACGTTTTATATGAAGCGGGCCGACAAGTTGTTTAGAGCGAATAAACGGACGAACATAGCTTGCCAGCTCGCTTTTATTTTTCACAGAGAATCATGTTGAATAAAAAACTACTTTTGTGCGCACCCGCGTTGTTGCCTGCCCTGGCAGGGGCGCAAGGCCGCTACAACATCGTCTATATCATGACGGACGATCATACGGCACAGATGATGTCGTGCTATGATTCCCGTTTTGTCAATACCCCCAACCTGGACCGTATAGCCCAAGATGGCGTCAAGTTTACGCGTTCCTACGTGGCCAATTCGCTTTCCGGACCCAGCCGTGCCTGTATGCTGACTGGAAAACATTCGCACAAGAACGGCTTCACCAACAACGAGCACGGTATTTTTGACGGTTCACAGCAGACCATGCCCAAGCTGATGCAGAAAGCCGGCTATCAGACTGCCATTATCGGCAAGTGGCATCTTGTAAGTCTGCCTACCGGGTTCGATTATTGGAACATTGTGCCCGAGCAGGGGGATTATTACAATCCGGACTTCATCACGATGAAGAATGATACGGTACGCGAACAAGGCTACATCACCAATGTGATCACCGACAAGAGCATAGACTGGATGGAAAATGGCAGAGATAAGTCCAGACCTTTCATCCTTTTCATCCACCACAAGGCCTGTCATCGCAACTGGCTGCCTGAAATGAAATATCTTACGGAATACGAGAATACCAATTTCCCCGTTCCAGAAACCTTCTACGACACTTATGAAGGCCGTGAAGCCGCCGCCGTGCAGGAAATGCACATCGGGAAAGACATGGATATGGCCTACGACACGAAGATGTACCGGCCCGGAATGAAAACGCGGCTCACTCCTAACTATCTGCGGATGATAGGGCGTATGGACAGTGTGGACCTGAACCGTTACAACGATGTCTATGAACCGATGGTGCTCGACTTCTACCGGAAAAAACTCACGGGCAAGGAACTGGCCGAGTTCAAATACCAGCGTTACATGCGCGACTATGCCAAAGTGTTGAAGAGCTTGGACGACAACGTGGGCCGTGTGCTCGATTATCTGAAGGAACAAGGAATGCTCGATTCCACGTTGGTGGTCTACACCTCGGATCAGGGTTTCTATATGGGCGAGCACGGATGGTTTGACAAGCGCTTCATGTACGAGGAATCTTTTTCAACTCCTTTAGTGATGCGTCTGCCCGAAGGGCTGAAGGCGCGCGGCGACATTTCGGAGATGGTGCAGAACATCGACTATGCTCCCACCTTCCTTGATATTGCCGGAGCCGAAATTCCCGGAGACATACAGGGCTGCTCGTTGCTGCCGCTGTTGCAGGGCAAGCATCCGAAGGACTGGCGCAAGAGTCTCTATTACCATTATTATGAATATCCGGCCGAGCACATGGTGAAGCGTCACTACGGAGTACGCAACGACCGCTACAAGCTGATTCATTTCTATCGCGACATAGATAAATGGGAACTCTATGACTTGCAGACCGATCCGCAGGAACTTCACAACATCTACGGACAGCCGGGCACCGAGAAGGTGACGAAGCAGTTGCGCAAGGAACTGAAACGTCTTCAGGAGCAGTATGACGATCCCATCCGTGAGCAATTCCCGCTTTAAGGAGAATATCTCTCTTTCAGAAAAGAAACAAAGATCCCGTTGCCCGAAAGCAGTGGGATCTTTGTTGATTCCAGCCTGTGTGAATGTCTTTTCTTAGGTCAGTGTTTGTGTGTCATGATGTCCAGCACCCGCTTGTCGGTCTCGTTCATGGAGTCGGCTCCGATGGAAACCAGATTCCGTATGCTGCGGTCTACGTCATCTTCGATGATGCCCTCAACCGGCGAGACGCAGTTGCCCTGCATGGCCAGCAGGGCCGAGAGCACGGCAGTGCTCACACCGGTGGTCAGTTTCAGTGCGCAGCTCGGCTTGGCTCCGTCGCAGATCATGCCCGTGAGGTTGGCAATCATGTTCTTTACGGCGAAGGTCACCTGTTCATATCCTCCTCCCATCAGGTAGGTGATCCCGCAACTGGATCCGGTGGCCGCCACTACGCATCCGCATAATGCCGAGAGGGCACCCAGATGTTGTTTGATGTAGATGGCGGTCAGGTGGCTCAGCACCAGTGCCCGCCGCAGTTCTTCTGCCGTATTGTGGTTCTCGCGGGCGAAGACCACTACCGGATTGGTGGCGCAGATGCCCTGATTGCCGCTGCCCGAATTGCTCATGACGGGAATCATCGCGCCGGCCATGCGTGCGTCGCAGGCACATCCCGTGCTGGAAAGGATGTGCGAGAAGATGCTTTCGCCCATGATGCCCTTTCCTAACGGCCGCGACAGGGTCTTTCCCAAACAGTGGCCGTAGTTGCCTTCCAGCGAGCGGCGGGCGGCCTCCATGTTCAGGCGCGATGCCTCGTCAATGAAGGCGATGTCCTCTACCGGCGCAGTCATGGCGAAGTCGTATACTTTCCGCAGCGAGAGCGATACGCATTTGTCTCCCTCGGCTGCCTCGTTGTCTGCGTCTGAAGAGAGCGAAGTCTCGAACGAGGCAATGCCATTCCGGCTTATATATATATAATGTGTGTGTTCGCGGGCAATGATTGTACGGGCTCGGTTTCCGTCGGCATCCGTCACCTCCACGTCCACGCTCAGTTTTTCCTTCGTTGTCTCGTCTAAGGTGATGCGGATGCCCCCTTTCCCAATGTAGGCACGGGCTTCTTCCACAGCCTCGGGAGTGACATTGCGCAGCACTTCCAAACCGTATTCGGATTTGCCGATGGAGGCTCCCAGTGCGATAGCGATGGGGAGGCCCACCATGCCCGTTCCCGGAATGCCCACTCCCATTGCATTTTTCAGGATGTTGGCACTTAGGCGTGCCTCGATGGTGACAGGCATCCTGCCCAGTTCTTCGGTGGCGCGACAGGTGGCAAGTGCCACGCAGATGGGTTCGGTGCATCCGATGGCAGGCACCACGCCGTGTTTCAGCATTCGGATGATGGCGGTATGTTCGGTCGGAGTAATCATGGGAGATCAGGGCTAAGGTATATGTTGGATGTTTTTACAGTCGGGAATTTTTATTCATGATTTTGCAGGTTTCTCCGGAAGGTCAGCGGAGTGGTGGCATATACGCGCCTGAAGGCGGTGTAGAAAGATTGCCGTGAGGCGAATCCGGCCATGAGGCCGATTTCCTCCACGGTATATCCTGCATAGCGCGGACTGCGCAGCATGTTTTCCGCATCCCGCAGCCGCAGACCGTTCACCAGAACATTATAGTTGGAACCGGTGTGAAGTGCTATCGCGGCCGAGATATAGCGGGTGTTCGTATTCAGGTCTGTTGCCAACTGGCGGGCCGTATATTGCGGGTCACGGTATCGGCGGCCCTTGGTCAGTCGGTTGAGAATGTCAACGTAGAGCTGGTCCGAACGTGTCGCGTTGAGACGGGTGCGGTAGGCGGGTGTCTTTTTGGGGTTCTCGGTGTTCATAGTCTCGGAAATTGGTTCGGGCGGATGCCGGTCATATTGCCGGAACGAACCTTCTGCTGCCACAAAGGTAATGACTATCTCCGAATTGGGCAGAACGTAAGCTAAAAAAAAGGCGTAGTCCGGCAAAACTTTATACCATGGTGACAGTTCTCGGAAAAAGTGCTTAAATTTGCAAAAGATAGACTGTTTCCCAGACCAGATGAATATTCCTTCCCGATCAGAACAGTAATAAAGAGAAAGTATGATGTCACAACTTCCTGAAAGTTTTTTGCGGCAGACCGAAAGCCTGTTGGGCGCGGCCCAGACCCGGGCACTGGCCGAGGCGCTGGCTGCCGAACCGCCGGTGAGTGTCCGGCTCAATCTGCTGAAAGGAGCCGGCGAGCCCGAAGGGTGCATGCCTGTTCCCTGGTGCTCTGCCGGCCGCTATCTTCCGGAACGTCCTTCTTTTACTTTCGATCCTTTCTTCCATGCGGGGTACTATTATGTGCAGGAGGCGGCTTCCATGTTTGTGGAGCAGGCTTTCCGGGTGATGGAAGAAGTTCCCCGCCGGGTGCTGGATCTGTGTGCCGCGCCGGGAGGCAAGAGCACACTGTGGCGTACCTTGCTGCCCGAAGGCTCGTTGCTGGTCTGCAACGAACCGGTCCGCCGGCGCTTCGAAATTCTGGCGGAGAATATGTCCAAGTGGGGGCATCCCGACGTAGTGGTGACGAATGCCTTTCCCGTGGAGTTCGCTTCTTTGTCCGGCTTCTTCGATGTGGTGGCCGCCGATGTTCCCTGCTCGGGCGAAGGCATGTTCCGCAAGGATCACGGGGCCATTGGCGAATGGTCTGCCGGAAGCGTGGAGATGTGTGCCGCGCGTCAGATGCAGATCATCCGCGATGTATGGCCGGCTTTGCGTGAGGGCGGATGGCTGGTGTACAGCACCTGTACCTTCAACCGCGCGGAGAACGAGGACAACATCCGCCGCATCTGTTGTGAGCTGGGAGCAGAGACCGTGCCGGTTCCTGTAGTGCCGGAATGGGGAGTTACGGGCGACGTGACCGGCAGCGGACTTTCCGTGGCACGTTTCCTGCCTCACCGCACCCGCAGCGAGGGCTTTTTCCTTGCCTTGCTACGGAAGACGGCTCCCGCAGCGGCTTGTAAGGAGAAAAAGAAACGCCGTTCGGACCGCGAACCGTCTCCGCAGGGCAGTGCAGTGGCGGGGGGATGGCTGCGCCGTCCCGAAGAGTTTGTGCTGTACGCGCCGCAGGACGGACAGGTGGCTGCCGTGCGCCGTTCGTTGGCCGAGGACGTGCGCCGTCTGCAAAAGACGGCGCGTTGTCTCGTGGCCGGCATTCCTCTTGCCGGACTGAAAGGCCGCAAACTGGTGCCCCGTCACGAGTTGGCCCTTTCCATAGAGCTTGCCCCCGGGGCTTTTCCCGTGGTGGAACTGTCGCGCGAGGAAGCCGTGGCCTACTTGCGTCAGGAGGCTTTTCCCCTTTCTCCGGATGTGCCCCGCGGCTATGTCGTGGCTGCATATCGCGGCGCGCGGTTGGGGTTCTTCAACAATCTCGGTACGCGCGCCAATAACCTGTACCCTGCCGAGTGGCGCATCCGCAGCCGGGCGGACCGGTACAGGGACCTGTCAGAAAACATTCAAACATCAGAATCATGAAATATCTGGAATTTACCTTTACGATGTCTCCGGCCGGCGAGACTGTGCGCGATGTGCTGGCTGCCGTGTTGGCCGAAGTCGGATTCGACAGTTTCGTCAATACCGCGGCACTGGACGTTCCGCGCCTTGAGCGTGCAGATAATCCCGAACAGCCTGAATTCGAGCCTGAGGCTGCCGATGGCTGTTTCAGGGCCTACATACGCCGTGACAGCTATGACGAGGCGGCGCTGGCCGCGGCGCTGGCAGACTTTCCCATCCCGGGCGTGGAGATTTCTTTTGAAAAAGCTGAGGCGGAGGACCGCAACTGGAACGAAGAGTGGGAGAAGAATTATTTCCAGCCCCTTGTGGTGGACGGCCGTTGTGTCATTGCCAGTACGTTCCATACCGATGTGCCCGAGGCGGAATACCACATCACCATTGACCCGCGTATGTCGTTCGGGACGGGACACCATGCCACAACCTCGCAAATGATCAGCGAACTGTTGCAGGCCGACTTGTGTGGGAAGCAGGTGCTCGACATGGGTTGCGGAACGAGCATTCTCGCCATTCTGGCCCGTCTTCGCGGCGCCTCCTTTTGTCTGGCCGTCGACAACGACGAGTGGTGTGTGAGGAATTCGATTGAAAACATTGCCCTCAATCATACGGACTGTATCGAGGTCGTGCTGGGCGATGCCGCCGCACTCGGCGGCCGCGGTCCCTTCGATGTGGTGATTGCCAACATCAACCGCAACATCCTGCTGGCCGACATGGGCCGCTATGTCTCCTGCATGGCCCGTGGTGCCATGCTGCTGATGAGCGGTTTCTATACATCGGACGTTCCCGCCATCCGCACCGAAGCCGAGCGGCTGGGACTGCGTTTCGGGCAGGTGCGCGATATGGATGGCTGGGCCTGTGTACGTTTTGTGAAGGACTGAGACGAGCGGGCTTTCCGGAGGTCGGACAGTTTTTTTTGAAAGACCCTTTCGCTAACTGTAAAAATGTGAAAACCAAATTGCGGTAACGGGTTTTCCGAAAAAAACTATTACCTTTGCCGCCGGAAACCAGTTGGAGATGATTCAATGTATATCTAAATATCTGGGCGTTATGTTGCTCTTCTTCGCGGCCTTTTCGGCCGGGACGGCCTCCGCTGCGGGGGAGCGGCGCTTTACGCTTGTCATCGATGCGGGACACGGCGGTCACGATGCCGGAGCCTGCGGAGCTTTCTCGAAGGAGAAGAACATCAATCTGAACGTGGCGCTTGCCTTCGGTAAGTTGGTGGAGACGAACTGTCCCGATGTGCGTGTCATCTACACCCGCCGTCGGGATGTTTTCATTCCCTTGCAGGAGCGTGCAGACATCGCCAACCGCAACAAGGCGGATCTTTTCATCTCCATCCACACCAATGCCCTGCCGGCTGGAAAGATAGCCTACGGGCCGGAGACCTATACACTGGGTATGGCACGTGCGGCCGCCAATCTGGAAGTGGCCAAGCGCGAGAACTCCGTCATTACGTACGAGTCTAACTACAAGCAGGTCTATGAAGGCTTCGATCCCGGAAAGGCCGAAAGCTACATCATCTTCGAGATCATGCAGGACAAATATATGAAGCAGAGCGTAGAGCTGGCACGCAGCATCCAGAAACAGTATGTCAGCCACGCCGGACGGCGGAACAAAGGCGTTCATCAGGCTGGATTTCTCGTGTTGCGCCATACCACCATGCCCTCCGTTCTCACCGAGCTTGGTTTCATCTCCACACCCGAAGAGGAGCGTTACCTGAACTCATCCGAAGGCATCAAGGCGTTGGGACAGAGCATCTATAACGGTTTTCTGGAGTATCGTCGGGTCCATGATGTCACGGCCGTGGCATTTCCTCCTTCCATTTCGCGGGAGGAGCCTCCCGCGCCGGCTCCTGTGGCCGATCCGCAACCGCATCGTGAGGAATCGCGGTCCGAGCCCCCGACGGTTTCGCAGTCCGGGACTGAAGTTCCCGAAAACCGGAACTCCCCGGAGGAGGACAAGGAGTGCGCTCCGGTGTTCAAGGTGCAGCTTTTTGTGAGCGACCGCAAACTGCGGACGGGCGACAGCCGTCTGAAAGGACTGTCCGGCACGGACTTTTACGTAGACAAGGGCTTGTACAAATATACCGTGGGCTGCTCCGCCGATTATGCCGAGATACGGCAGCTGCGGAAAGAAGTGGTCGGCCGTTTTCCCGACAGTTTCGTGGTGGCTTTCGAGAACGGAGAACGTGTGGACTTGCAGCAGGCTATCCGAAAATCAAGAAAAAAATAAATCTCCAGAATGCTTATGAAGTACTTTACGAAAGAGGTGAAAATTGCTCTGACGGCCATTGCGGCCGTTATCCTGCTTTTCATTGGAATCAATTTTCTAAAAGGCATCAATATTTTCGAGTCGAGCAATACGTTTTATGTGAAATTCAAGAATATCAGCGGCCTTACCGTCTCGAACGCAGTGTATGCCAACGGCTATCCGGTCGGCATTGTCCGCAGCATAGCGTATGACTATCATCGTTCCGAGGGTGCCGTAGTGGGAATCGAGCTGGACGACGAGATGCGTGTGCCTGCCGGTACGAGGGCAGAGCTGGACCCGCAGCTGATGGGTGGGGTGAACATGAACCTTGTTCTCGGTCCTAACCCGACGGTGAACCTCTCGCCGGGCGATACCCTCTCGGGCGGCATGCACGAGGGAGCGCTTTCCAAGATGGAATCCATGATCCCTGCGGTGGTCTCGATCATGCCTAAGCTGGATTCCATCATGTCGAATCTGAATACGCTGACGTCCGATTCCGCCTTGCTGCTGACGTTGCGCAATACGGCCGAACTGACAGCACAGCTCAAGGAGACTTCCGTGCGTCTCAATGCCATGATGCAGGGCGATGTGCCCCGGATTACGCAACGCTTGCATGTCGTGGGTGCCAATATGGAAAAACTGACGGGCAATCTGGCTGCCGTGGACGTGAACGCCACCATGCGGAAAGTCGATGCCACACTGGATGGTGTGCAGCAGTTCTCCGTGCGTCTGAACACCGTGGTCGATCAGTTCGACCAGAAACTCAACAGCACGGACAATACGCTCGGTCTGTTCCTGAACGACCGCTCTGTCTATGACAACTTGAGCGGGACGTTGCGTCATGCCGATTCTCTGATGATAGATCTGAAAGCCCATCCGAAGCGTTATGTTCACTTTTCCGTTTTCGGGAAGAAGGACAAGTAGGAGAGAGAACTGTTATTATAGTCAGCGTCTCCGGCGGAAGTTCAAGTTTCCGGCCGGAGACGCTTTTTTACAGAAGATTTCGAAAGGCGTGTGAAAACTTTTACATGCCTTGTAAATCTTTTTACGTGCCTTGTAAAAGTTTTTACATGCCTTGTAAAAAACGAAGGTTTGTTTTCCTGATTTTGGTTGACTGTCCGGGGAGTTTCTTCCCTTGTGAAAGTTGACCGGGCCGGCGGTGCGGTAATTTGTCAGTGGCCGGATAAGCCTATATGTGCTTTATTGTTTTTTTCGGGCCTTGCAAATTCTTTTTTCAGGGCATGAAAAAAGAATTTCCTGATTCCGTGTTTAAGGTTCTTAATGAAAAATGAACTAACTTTGCGATCATTATGGAAATCAAAGAACTTCTTTCTCTTTATGCCGGTCATCCGCAGGTGGCGGCACTGGCAAAAATAGTTCGCGAACAGGCTCCCTCCCGTGTGTTCTGTGAGGGGCTGCGCGGATCGTCCGTCCCGATGGCTTTTGCGGCGCTCGCCGAAAGACAGACGGCGGATCGTTCTTTCCTGTTTTTGCTGAACGATGAGGAGGAAGCGGGCTATTTCTACCATGACCTGGTGCAGCTGTTGGGAGAGGAGCGGGTGCTGTTCTATCCCTCCACCTACCGGCGGGCGGTGAAGTATGCGCAGCGCGACGCCGCCAATGAGATTCTTCGCACCGCGGTGTTGGAGCGGCTGGGCGGCAATGGTGCCCGCGGCACATATATCGTTTCCCATCCGGCGGCGGTGGCCGAGCGGGTGGCGGGCAAGCAGGACATGGAGGAGCATACGCTACGGCTTGCCGAAGGCGAACTTTACGACCTGACGGAGTTGGCGGCGCGCCTGCGCGAACTGGGATTCGCACGGCGGGATTATGTGTACGAACCGGGCGAATATGCTGTGCGAGGCAGCATTCTCGATGTCTATTCCTTTGCTTCGGAATACCCGTTCCGCATAGATTTTTTCGGAGACGAGATAGACAGTATCCGTACGTTCGAGGTGCAGACGCAGCTCTCGCGCGAGCGGCTGAAGAAGGTGTCCGTGGTGCCGGACGTGGAGGTGGCTACCTCTGGCGGACTGGTCTGCTTTACGGAGTTTCTGCCGGCCGACACCTGCCTGGTGGTGCGCGATCTGACTTATGTGCGTGACGTGGCCGACCGTATCTATGAGGAAGGTTTTTCGCGACAGGCCCTTGTCGAGCAGGAGGCGGTTTCGGAAATGGATGCCGCACGGCTGGCCGAACGCTTCTCGCGTGAGGCGCAGTTGGTGACGGGCGAACGGTTGATGCACGGTCTGATGCACTTGCAGCGTTTCGAGATAGGGGCGCGGCCTGTTACGGATGCACAGGCGGTGTTGCATTTCAACACGCGGCCGCAGCCGATGTTCCACAAGAACTTCGAGTTGGTGCGCAATACGTTTTCCACCCTGCGGGCAGAAGGCTATGCTGTGTATGTGTTGGCCGACAGCACGAAGCAGAACGAACGCCTGCGCGGCATTCTGGACGAGATGGGCGGCGGGGCGGAATTTGTTCCGGTGGGGCGGACGTTGCATGAGGGTTTTCAGGATGAGAACCTGAAGATGGCTTTCTTTACCGACCACCAGATCTTTGACCGTTTCCATAAGTACAATCTTCGTTCGGACCATGCCCGCGACGCCAAGATGGCGCTTTCGCTGAAGGAGCTGATGCAGTTCGAACCGGGTGACTTTGTCGTGCATATCGACCACGGAGTAGGGCGTTTTGCAGGACTGGTGCGCGTGGCGGCGGCCGATGGGACGATGCAGGAGATGATAAAGCTGACCTTTCAGGGAGACGACGTGGTGTTTGTCTCCATCCACTCGCTTCATAAGGTATCGAAGTACAAGGGACGGGAGGGGGAGCCGCCTCGTCTGAGCCGTCTGGGTACCGGCGCGTGGGAGAAGATGAAGGAGCGGACCAAGAAGAAAATCAAGGACATTGCCCGCGACCTGATACAGCTCTACTCGCGGCGTCGCGAGGAACAGGGCTTCGCCTTTTCGGCAGATTCCTTCATGCAGCACGAGCTGGAGGCCGGTTTTGCCTACGAGGATACTCCGGACCAGCTGCGGGTGACGCAGGAGGTGAAGGCCGATATGGAAAGCCGTCGGCCGATGGACCGTTTGGTGTGCGGCGATGTGGGATTCGGAAAGACGGAAATTGCCGTGCGCGCGGCGCTCAAGGCTGCCTGCGACAACAAGCAGGTGGCGGTGCTGGTGCCGACGACGGTGCTGGCGTTGCAGCACTATAAGACTTTTGCCTCGCGTCTGAAGGACTTTCCGGTGAGGGTGGATTACCTGAGCCGTGCCCGTACGTCGCAACAGACGCGCGAGGTGCTGAAGGAACTGGCTCAGGGAACGGTCAATATTATAGTTGGAACGCATAAGCTGATCGGAAAATCAGTGAAGTTCAAGGATCTGGGACTGCTCATTGTGGACGAGGAACAGAAATTCGGTGTGGCGGTGAAGGAGAGATTGCGTCAGCTGAAGGTGAATGTGGACACGCTCACCATGTCGGCCACTCCCATCCCCCGTACCTTGCAGTTTTCGCTGATGGGAGCGCGCGACTTCTCGGTGATCCAGACTCCGCCGCCCAACCGTCACCCCATCCGGACGGAGGTGCATACGTTCAGCCATGAAATCATAGCCGAGGCCGTGGAGTTCGAGATGAGCCGGAACGGACAGGTCTATATCGTGACCAACCGTGTGGCTTCGCTGCCCAATCTTGCATCGCTGGTCAACAAGTATGTGCCCGATGCGAGGGTGGTGGTGGGGCACGGACAGATGCCGCCGGCCGAGCTGGAAAAGATCATTCTGGACTTTGTGAATTATGACTATGACGTGCTGATTTCTACCACGATTGTGGAAAACGGTATAGACATTCCCAACGCCAATACCATCATTATTGATGCGGCCCATCATTTCGGGCTAAGCGATCTGCACCAGATGCGCGGCCGTGTGGGGCGTGGCAGCAAGAAGGCATTCTGCTACTTGCTGGCTCCGCCGCTGGCCCTGCTCAAGGACGATGCGAGGAGACGGTTGCAGGCTATCGAGAATTTCTCGGATTTGGGCAGCGGCATTCATATCGCCATGCAGGACCTGGACATACGTGGTGCCGGCAACTTGCTGGGGGCGGAGCAGAGCGGTTTCATTGCTGATCTGGGGTATGAGACGTACCAGAAGATCCTGTCCGAAGCGGTGGCCGAACTGAAGAATGACGAGTTTGCCGGATTGTATGCCGACGAACTGAAGCGGGACGGCACACTGGGCGGGGAACTGTTTGTGGACGAATGCAGTGTGGAGTGTGACCTTCATGCCTATTTCCCCGAAGAATACGTGCCGGGTTCGGGAGAGCGCATGTTGCTCTATCGGGAACTGGACGGATTGGGTACGGACGAGCAAGTGGCCGGTTTCAGACAGCGTATGGAGGACCGCTTCGGACCGTTGCCGGCCGAAGGGGAGGAGTTGTTGCGTATTGTGCCGCTCCGGCGTTGCGGCCGGGGCCTGGGGGTGGAACGTCTGGTGCTGAAACAGGGACGCATGATGCTCTGTTTCGTCTCTAACATTGACAGTCCGTTCTACCGGAGCGAGGCTTTTGGCAAAGTGATAGATTATGCCATGGCAAACGTGCGCCGTTGCGAACTGAAGGAAGACAAAGGCCGACGGCGGATGTTGGTGAAAAATGTGACCAGTGTGAAAGAGGCGCTTGCAGTGCTTCAGACCATCCGGTAATACAAAAAAAGAATGAAGGAGGAAGATGATGAATATTTCTGTTGCGGAGGAACGGGGCCGGATGAACGAGCCGGATTTTCTGAAATGTGTCTGTATCTGTCTGATGGTGGCTTTCCATCTGGTCTTTATCGAGGACAGGTATCCGTATGTCAAAGACATAGTCTATACTTTCCACATGCCGGTATTCCTGTTGCTCTCGGGCTACTTCGCGCGGGCGGACCGTCCGCTTTCCCGGTTGCTGCGGAGCCAGTTCCGGCTGTTCGTTCCGTATGCCGTCATGGAGGTGGCATACGTGCTGGCTTCGACGGTTTTTCCAGTTCGGGGGGCTGAGAAGGAACTGAGTGTGGAGGGGATATTGTCGCATGTTTTTCTGGACCCGATGGGGCCGTACTGGTATTTGCATACGCTGATTATCTGCAACTTGCTGTACGGTTTTGTGCGTAAAATGACGCTGCGGATCGGCCGGCTCGACTTTCTGCTGCTTCTAACGGGCATGATGGCGGCAGTTGCCTGTGTGGCAGGTTGTCTTTCGGAGATGAGTGTGTTGTATTATATGGTCGGAGTGGTCCTGTCGCAAAGTGGCGTCAGGTTTGCCGCGTTATTCCGTCCTTCGCTGTTGGCGATGCCCGCTTTCGGAATACTCTGTCTTTTCCCCGGCAATCTGAAAGCTTTCTCACTGGCGGGTCTGCTGATTACGTATTGTGCCGTAAGCATGATACTATGGATCAGTTTCCGGATGCCGAACGCGCTACGCTCCGTCATGCTTTTTGTTGGGCGCAATACGTTGCCGGTCTTGCTCTTCTCGCCGGTTTTCACACAGATATCCAAGCATTTGCTGCCGTGGTTCCGTTTTGATCCCTCGGGTTTGCTCTTGGGTGGACTTGCCACGTTGGTGGCAGTGGCGGGGAGTTTGTGTATCGCCGGAGTGCTGGATCGTCTGCATCTGTCGGCGTGCATGTTCGGAAGGAAGAGGTTGCTTTCGGACTGACTTTCTGTTGAGTTACAAAGAAAATTCCCCGGAGAGCTGTTCAATACAAGCTCTCCGGGGAATTTTTCAGAATTTTACCGGAAGGAATGTTATACCAGTCCCTTTCCGTGACAATTCTTGAATTTCTTTCCGCTGCCGCAGGGACAAGCATCATTCCGGTTGGGAATCTTGTCCTTGACAATGGGTTGCTGCTGGTTTTCGCGGGTGTCGTGCTGTGCGGCTTCGCGGCTGCCATCCTCTTCCAGGTTCTCGTGTGTTTCGGTGTACTGGGGCTGCTGTCGGGCCGGCTCGGCCGGGGCCTGCTGGAGATCTTCGGGAGCTTGTACCGGAATCTGTCCGCGCATCAGCGTGGAGATGGTGGAATTGTTCACACGGTTTACCATAGCATCGAAGAGTTTCACGCTTTCAAGTTTGAAGATGAGGAGCGGATCTTTCTGTTCGTACGAGGCGTTCTGAACGGATTTTTTCAGTTCGTCGAGTTCGCGGAGATTCTCTTTCCAAGCATCATCGATGTTGTGCAGGAGAATTGCTTTCTCAAAATCGCGTACCACGGCGCGGCTTTCCGTCTCGTAGGCCTCTTTGAGGTTGGTGCGGATGTTATAGACCAGTTTGCCGTCGGTGATGGGTACTGCGATGTTCTCGTAGATCTGTCCCTGATTTTCATAAACGTCCTTGATGACGGGGACGGCGATCTGTGCCATGCGGTCTGTCTTCCGTTTGAAGTTGGCCAATGCGGCCTGGAAAGACTGTTCGTAAAGATCTTCGCGGCGTTTGGAGTCGAATTCCTGTTCCGTGAAGGGCACTTCCATCGCCATGATCTCGATGAACTGGTCGCGGCAGCCGGCATAGTCGTTGTTGGAGATGATATTGATGACGCGGTCCCACATCATGTTGGAAATGTCCATGCCGATGCGTTCGCCCATCAATGCGTGGCGGCGCTTTTCGTAGATGACGGTGCGCTGCTTGTTCATCACATCATCGTATTCGAGCAGGCGTTTGCGGATACCGAAGTTATTCTCCTCCACCTTCTTCTGGGCACGTTCGATGCTGTTATTTATCATCTTCGCCTCGATCATTTCTCCTTCCTTGAAGCCCAGTTTGTCCATAACGCGGGCAATGCGTTCGCTGGCGAAGAGGCGCATCAGATTGTCTTCCAGCGATACGAAGAATACGGACGATCCCGGATCGCCCTGACGGCCGGCACGTCCGCGGAGCTGGCGGTCAACGCGGCGGCTCTCGTGGCGTTCGGTACCGATGATGGCAAGTCCGCCTGCCTCTTTCACTTCATCGCTCAGCTTGATGTCGGTTCCGCGGCCTGCCATGTTGGTGGCGATGGTGACGGCTCCTAAGCGGCCTTCTTTCTCCACCTTGTTTCCGTTCTCGTCTTCCGTGACAATTTTGCCCGGAGTGCTCTGACCGGCCAGGGCTACGATGTCTGCTTCCTTCTGGTGAAGTTTCGCATTGAGCACGTTGTGCGGAATCTTGCGGAGCTGGAGCATCCGGCTCAGCAATTCGGACACTTCCACGCTGGTGGTACCCACCAGTACGGGACGGCCTGAATTGCGCATCTTGACAATTTCCTCGATGACGGCCGCGTATTTTTCGCGCTTTGTCTTGTAGACACGGTCATTCATGTCTTCGCGGATCACGGGGCGGTTGGTCGGGATCTCCACCACATCGAGTTTATAGATGTTCCAGAACTCTCCGGCTTCCGTGACGGCCGTTCCGGTCATACCAGACAGCTTGTGGTACATGCGGAAATAATTCTGCAATGTGATGGTGGCGAAAGTCTGTGTGGCAGCCTCGATCTTTACGTGTTCTTTTGCTTCGACAGCCTGGTGCAGTCCGTCGCTCCATCTGCGTCCTTCCATGATACGGCCGGTCTGCTCGTCCACGATCTTCACCTGGCCGTCCATGACTACATATTCCTCATTGATGCGGAACATGGTGTAGGCTTTGAGCAGTTGCAGGATGGTGTGAACGCGTTCGCTTTTGACGGCATATTCGGAAAGGATGGCATCTTTCCGGTTCAGGCGTTCCTCATCGCTGAGCGATGTGTTGGCTTCGAGGGACGAGAGTTCGGCAGTGATGTCGGGGACAATGAAGAGTTGGTCATCGCCTACGGTTTTCGAGAGCCAGGCATATCCTTTGTCTGTCAGGTCTACGGAGTGCAGTTTCTCGTCTACTACAAAATAGAGGGGATCTGTAGCCTCGGGCATACGCTTGTTGTTGTTCTCCATGTAGATCTCTTCCGTCTTGAGCATTCCGGCCTTGATTCCGGTTTCGGAGAGAAACTTGATGAGCGGGTTGTTCTTGGGAAGTGCCTTGTGGGAACGGAACAGCTGGAGGAAACCTTCTTCTTCTTTCTTCTTGTCGCCGGAGGTGATGAGCTGTTTGGCTTCGGCCAGATATTGGGTGGCCAGTTGCCGCTGTACCCCCACGAGCTTTTCCACCAGAGGCTGGTATTGCTCGAACAGCTGGTCGTCGCCCTTCGGCACCGGACCGGAGATGATGAGCGGCGTACGGGCATCGTCAATCAATACCGAGTCCACCTCATCGACGATGGCGTAGTTATGTTTGCGCTGTACGAGGTCTGCCGGCGACATGGCCATGTTGTCGCGCAGGTAGTCGAAACCGAATTCGTTGTTCGTACCGAAAGTGATGTCGGCCTGATAGGCACGGCGACGGGCGGCGGAATTGGGCTGGTGTCTGTCGATGCAGTCCACGCTCAGACCGTGGAACATGTAGAGCGGCCCCATCCATTCCGAGTCACGTTTGGCCAGATAGTCGTTGACCGTCACGACGTGTACGCCGTTGCCCGTCAGGGCGTTCAGGAATACCGGCAGTGTGGCCACGAGCGTCTTTCCTTCTCCGGTAGCCATTTCCGCAATCTTTCCCTGGTGGAGCACCACTCCTCCGAAGAGCTGCACGTCATAATGGACCATGTTCCATTGCATGTCATTGCCGCCGGCGGTCCAGTGGTTCTGGTAGACGGCCTTGTCGCCTTCAATGCGTACGAAGTCGCGGGTAGTGGCCAGTTCGCGGTCAAAGTCGGTGGCCGTTACTTCTATTTCCGGATTTTCAGAAAAGCGCCGGGCCGTTTCCTTCACGATGGAGAAGGCTGCGGGCAATGCTTCGTCGAGTGCTTTCTCATAGCGGTCCAGCACTTCTTTCTCCAGTTTGTCTATTTGGTTGAATACCAGTTCGCGGTCTTCAAGCGGAGTGTTTTCGATGGTTCCTTTCAGTTCTTCGATTTTGGTTTTCAGGTCATCGGCCGAACTCTGGATGTTGTGTTGTAGTTCTTTGGTTTTGGCACGCAGTCCGTCGTTGTCGAGAGACTGGATGGCGGGGTAGGCGGCTTTCACCTTTTCCACCCAGGGCTGGATGAGTTTCATGTCGCGGGTAGACTTGTTGCCAAAGAGTTTACTCAGAAAATTGTTGAAATTCATATGGTTGTTTTTATTTTATTCTGTTTGGGTTGATAGGGTTCCGTAATGTTTCAGAAAGCCAAAGGGGCTTTGTCGCAGGCGTTCGGTGCCCGGATACGCATGGTTTCCGACAAGGTCGGGGCGATATAGTCCACAGAGACCGGAGTGCCTATCGTATCGGCCGGAATGCCGTAGCCGTAAAAAATGACGGGAAAGGGTACGTAGGATTCGCGCACCAGCTGGTTCTCGCGTGTGTCTTCGTTTATATAGCGCCATCCGGGAGCCACCTCTATGGTGATGTCGCCCGAGTAGCGTGGATTATATCCGTTGCGGATGCGGCTGATGCCCGGAGTCCATGCTCCCTGCAAGAGGCGTTGCGAGGTGTAGACATCCTTTACGCCGCTCAGCTGGAGCAGGAAATCCTGGGTGCGTTCCATCACTTCCGCCAGGTTCAGTTGCTTGTCCTCTATCAACTTGTGGTTGAGGTAGAGTTGGGTGCCGAAACTGGCTTCAATGTATTCGCCTTGTCCGTACACGGCGATGAGGTACATGTTGAGCAGGGCGGAGGCGCGCCGCACATCGAATTTCCCTGTGGGGATGCGGTATTGTGACAGGTCGGAGTTCTCGACATCGGCATAGCCGGTCGAAGTGAGGACGAAGAGGGCGTTCTCACGTCCTACCTTGTGTTCCACGGCTGTCAGAAGGTTGGCCAGTGCACGGTCCAGCCGCACATAGGTGTCCTGCAATTCCATCGGGGCCTCGCCGGCCGGCCGATGTTCGTAGTTTCCGGCATAGAACGTCACAGCCAGATAGTCTGTGATGCCGTCGGTTCCGATCAGGGTGCCTTCTATGCAGCCGTTAGCCGTGGCAGCCACCTCTTCGTTGACGAGTCCGCTGGTCTTGAAGGCGGCAAAGCGGCTGTCTCCTTTGAACTTATGGGCAAAGGGCTTTTTCATTCCTCCCGAAAGGAAGTAGCTGAAGTTGCCCACCAGATCGGACGAGGGCTTCCAGGTCACGGATTGCAACAACCGGTCAATGGAATGCAGTTCGTTGCGCACGTTGGCCCAGCCCGGCAGTGCTCCGTAATAGGACGTGGAGCACCAGCGGCCGGTGCGGTCGTCTATCCACACCGCGCCGTCGGCAGCATGGCCGGCTGTCAGGATGGCCGATTCGCGGAAGGGGGCGACGGCATAGACCAGCGCCTTGCCTTCGGTTGCCACTTTCAGTTCGTCACCTACGGTCGATACACCCAGAAACGTCGGTGCGGAGGCATCGGTGGTTCCCGTTCCCGAAAAAGCCTTGTCATCTACGCAGAATACGGGGCGTAAGGTTGTACGGTCCAGCCATTTAAGGCCTACGATGCCGTGGTTGCAGGGAGCGGTTCCCGTGGCCACCGATGCCGCGGCCGATGCGCGGTCGGGCCTTGCCTGAGGATATTCGGCCTGGGTGTAGACGCGGCCTTCGCGCAGCAGACGGCGGAAGCCTTCATCGCCGTAGAGCGGCATGAAGGCGTTCAGGTAGTCCGAGCGGAGCTGGTCTATCAGTATGTTCACCACCACTTTCGGTACGGCTGTCTTGCCATCGGGAGTGCTGGCTCCGGCGGGGGCCAGTGCCGTCATGACGGCCAGCAGGGACAGCAGAAAGTGATTCTTGTGATTATTATTCATGAAGGGGCTTTATTATATCTTATCTGTATATGTCCTTATGTACGCTGAGCGGGAAGAAGGTAGCCGGGCCACTGGTGAAACAGGTTTCCCCTGATGATCAGGATCAGGGCCAGCGGGTAAATTGCCGCAGGAAATTGCTGTATGCCGAAGATGCCTGCCAGCAGGACTATTCCTGCCGATATTCCCATTACGTCATAGTAGCAATCGCGTTTTCCGTGGCGGATGCGCCATATCCTGACAGGAAGCCACAGTAGCGGCAGCGGGTTGAGCAGCAGGATGAGCCAGTTGCTGTCCACGGCCGGATGTGCGGAACCGAAGAACAGGAAGGTCACGATGCAGCCCGTCAGCCCCTGTATTGTCATGAGCAGGGCATCGAATTGCCAGCAGACGGAGCCTCGTCTGTACTCGCGGATTGCCGTGGCAATGGCAAGCAACAGCAACAGGCTCATTGTCAGCAATGGCCAGGGTAAGGGAGTGCCGGGCCGGAGGTGGGCATCATCGAGAGGAATGTTCTCGTCCAGCACCAGCGGATGCGTTGTTCCGTCCGGAGCGACGATGCGCGCCTCGCGCAGGTATCGTTCGGCATAGAGAGGCGCGAACATTTGCCGGCGGGTGTCTAACGGGCGGTCCACTTCCGTGCCCAAGAGCAAGTCTTGCCCGAAGGAGTACCAAGGACTGACGGCCGCATATTGGTGGATGATGTCTCGGTAGGTGCGTTTCTCTTTGGATACGGGCCAAACCACCCGTCCTTCCATGCAACTCTCGATATCGTCAATTACGCGGGTGGTACAGTTATCGTACAGGAAGTTGTAGCGGTAGGTCCATCCTTTTTGCGACATGATGGAGTCAATCCGCCGGCAGAGCCGTTCCTTTTCCGCATGTGTCAGGTTCAGAATCTGCTCGCTTACACTTCGCCGGTCACTCCTGTAGGCTGTCAAGAATGCCTCAAAAGGAATGGCGCCGAGCCAGTAGTCTGTCTCACCCCGTACAAAGCGGCTGACGAAATGCGGACGGTTGAAACTGAACATCCCGTAGTTGAACACCATGTCGTAGTCCGTTTCCACGTTTTTGATGCGCAATGCAGTGTGACCGTACAGTTCATACACGCTTTGTCCCGGTCCGCAGGTCAGTATGCTGATTTTCCACCGTCTTGTGCTGTTTTCTGTTCCTTCGGCACGACTTGTGAAAAAGGTCGTGGCAAGGAGCAGCGATAGCAGGAGAAGGTGTAGCGTATGGCTTTTGTTGCAGACTGTGTTCATTTCCCGACAAAGGTACAAAAATAAAGCGGACAGAACGGTGAACCCCGTGCTTTTTCTTGTGTCCTTTTCCTTTATTTTCCGTTTCGTAACGGCCTTTTACAAAATTACGCATTTTTAATATCTGTCCCAAAAGTTTAACTTTGACGTTTTTCGGAAAAACTCCGGGATCGGACCTTTTTTTCACAAGATAGTATGTTTTTCAAAAAAGATAGGACCTTTTTTCAACAAGATCCTATGTTTTTTTCACGTTAAGTGCCGAAAAAAAGCCGCTTTCAGGCGGCTTTTCAGGGTTCTTCTACTTTGCTGGTGCAAAGATAATATATCCGTGGGCGAAAAGCAAATGTTAATTAACATCTGTTAGCTTTCCGCTTGCATGGATTTCTTTAAAGTCTGCTCTTTCCGGAGCATTGAGAACGGGACAAGCCGCAGGTTTATTCACGGAAATAAACCCGCTTCACGCGTTCCGAGACGGATGTCAGGATTTCGTAAGGGATGGTATCGAGCAGGTCGCTCAGGACTGTTACGGGGAGCGAGTCACCGAAGATCTCTACCGGATCGCCTTCGCGGCAGGGGATGTCGGTTACGTCTATCATGCATACGTCCATGCAGATGTTTCCCATGTAGGGTGCCTTCATGCCGTTCACCAGACAGTAGCCTTTGCGGTTGCCCAGATGGCGGTTCAACCCGTCGGCATAGCCGATGGGGATGGCGGCGATGCGTGAGGGGCGTTCCGTGAAAGTGCGGCGCGAATAGCCGATACTGTCTCCTGCGGGCACGTTGCGTATCTGGAGTATCGTGGTACGCAGGGAGGTGACGTTGTGGAGGAGTCGGTTCGTTGAGGGGTCGATGCCGTAGAGGCCCAGTCCTAACCTCACCATGTCGAGATGGCGTTCGGGGAAACGTTCGATGGCGGCCGAGTTGCAGATGTGACGCAGAATCCGGTGGGAGAAGGCTTCCTGCAAGCGGCGCGATCCCCGGTCGAACAGCTGGAACTGGCGGGCGGAAAAGTCGTTGAAGTCCGCGCTGTCCGATCCGACGAAATGGGAGAAGACGGAGCGGGGCGTGAGGGCCGTCTGGCGGCTCAGGCGCCGGACGAGGCGATCGATGTCCTTTTCTGGATCGAAGCCGAGCCGGTGCATGCCGGTATCCAGCTTGATGTGTACGGGAAATCCTTGTATGCCTTCTCGCTCGGCCGCATGGATCAGGGCTTCGAGCAGCTCGAAGTTATAGATTTCCGGTTCCAGCCGGTGGCGGAAGAGGGTGGCGAAAGCCGACATCTCGGGATTCATGATGAGGATGCCCGAGGTGATGCCGGCCCGGCGCAGTTCCGCACCTTCGTCGGCAACGGCTACGGCCAGATAGTCCACACCGCAGTCTTGCAGGGTCTTGGCTATTTCCACGCTGCCGGCTCCGTAGGCGGATGCCTTCACCATGCAGACCATCTTGGTCTCGGGGCGCATGAAGGAGCGGTAGTGGCGCAGGTTGGCTGCGATGGCTTCGAGGTTGACGTCAAGGGTCGTCTCGTGTACTTTGAATGAGAGCAGGCGGCTCAGTTCGTCGAAATTGAAGGGGCGGGCCCCTTTCAGCAGTATGACCTCATCGTGCAGGTCGTCGAGCAGTCGGCTCCGGATGAGGGCTCCGGTTGTCGGGAAGAAATGCTTTTCCACCTGAAAAAGCGAATGGGCGGCGCTGATGTCAGGACCCACTCCGATGAGGCGGTTGACGGCACGGTTTTTTACCATCCGTGCCACCGAGGCGTAGAGTTCGCCGGCCGGCAGCCCGCTTTGCAGGATGTCGCTCAGGATAAGCGTATGGCCGCGTCCTTTCAGTTCGGGGCGGCGGTTCATGAAGTCGAGCGCGATGTCGAGCGAATTGACGTCCGAATTGTAGGTGTCGTTGATGAGGGTGCAGCCGCGTTGTCCTTGTATCACCTCTAAACGCATGGCGATGTGTTCCAGCCGTTCCATGCGCCGAGCGATTTCTTCGCTTTTCATTCCTAAGTGGAGGCAGACGGCCAGGCAGTGGAGGCAGTTGCAGATGGAGGCCCCGTTGATGAACGGGATGCGGAGGCATCCTTCGGAAGGCGCACCGTTGGCCGGCGCTTCATTATATATATAGTGAATGTACGTTTTGTCGTCCTCTTTTTCCAGTTTCCGGATGTAGAGCGGGGCCGTGCTGTCTTGTGCCGACCAGCGGAGCCGGTTGCCGCTGTAGCCGCTGGCGGCCACACACTCGGCGACAAGCGGGTCGTCGCCGTTGTAGACAAGAGTGTTGCTGTCCTTGAAGAGCTGGAGTTTCTCCATACATTTTTCTTCCAGTGTGGCGAAGTTTTCCTGGTGGGCCTGCCCGATGTTGGTGAGTATGCCGATACCCGGTTGGATGATGGTGCGCAGGGCTTCCATCTCGCCGCGGCAGGAGATGCCGGCCTCGAACAGGGCAATTTCGCTGTGTTGCGTGAGCAGCCATACGGAGAGGGGCACACCGACTTGTGAATTGTAGGAGCGTGGCGAGCGGGTGACGACGGCATCGGGTGAGAGCAGTTGGTAGAGCCATTCCTTGACCACCGTTTTGCCGTTCGATCCGGTGATGCCGATGACAGGCAGGTCGAACTCTTCGCGGTGACGTTCGGCCAGCCGTTGCAAGGCCTTGAGCGGGCTGACCACGAGCAGGAAGTTAGCTTCGGGATAGTGTTCGGCGGCGCCTTCGGGCACGGAGTCTACGACGAAGTTGCGTACACCGAGGCGGTAGAGGTCGGCGATGTAGCGGTGGCCGTCTCCGGTGCGGGTGCGCAGGGCAAAGAATAGGGTGGTCTCGGGGAAGGAGAGCGACCGGCTGTCGGTGAGCAACCAGTCAATGTGGCTTTCCGTTTGCCCGAAACGGCGGGCCCCGATCAGGGCGGTTATTTTCTCGATGGAGGCGGAACCGGTTTTGGAAACGGATCCGGCTGTCAGAGAGTGGGTAGGGTTGTTCATATTTCAGATTTTCATCAATTTGATACAATCACAATTGAAGTATATAGCAGAGTATTTGAAAATAAAGGTAACGATTTTACAATCGTCCGGTTTATAGTAATTTACGGTGCTATGATGCCAAATAACTCTTTCACATGCGCAAAGGTATAACATTTATCTGAAAGGACGGCCGGCGTTATCGGAATTTCTGCAATGTCGAAATGTCTGCCGGCAAGTGTGACATTGCAATGTATATGTTTTTAACGGTCCCCGTTCGCTTGTGTGTGGTAGCACGAAAGTGATCATGGAAACCGGCATTATTTTTACGGTGAAAGGCTTTAAGGTGTAATGTATGGGACACTCAGACGGTGATGTCCCACCGGATGTGGAAATCGCGTGCCAGTTTCTCTGTTCTGAGGTGGGATTCGTGTGCACTTTTCGAACCGGGGTGAAGCGGGCGGTGGCGGAGGGCATTTTCCAGACGCAACCATTCTTCGGCGCATTGTCGCATCTCGGAGGTGAAGGTCCAGTCGCGGAACCGTTCCCAAACATAGTCTACAGCCGTCTCGGACGGGTGAAGCATGTCGGGGCCGAAGAAGCGGTAGTCACGCAGTTCGTCGAGGACGATTTCGTAGGCGGGAAAGTAATGGGAAACGGGCAGACCTTCCTTTCCGCCGGCGCAGACAAGACGGTCGGCAGAAAGCAACAGTGTGGCCTTGCTGAGTTGGGAACCGTGCATTCCATATTTGGCATAGCGGTAAGGACTTACGGTAAAGACTACCTGGAGAGACGGATTGATCTGGTGCAGGCGCCGGAGAAGTGGCAGCCATGTCCGCACGATCTCTTCCACGGAAAGATTGCGCTCCGTGAAGGCGGTGGCCGGTTCGCGATGGCAGTTTCCGACAACGAAACCGCCGGCGCCCAGTTCATAGATACGGCTGGTTCCGAAAGTGACGAACAGAACTTCGGCTTGCCGGAGCAGCCGGGCGGCCGGCAACAGACGGCTGAGGATCCGGCTCAGGCATTCTTTTTTTTCTTCGGCCGAGAACTCCCCGTTGTGCAGCCAGCTGTGCCACAGATCGTCTTTTCCCCGGAAAAGATATTTTTCGTCAAAGGCACTTTCCAGCAGCATGTCTATCCCCAGACGGATGCTCTCGGGATTGTAGAGAACTCCGAAGGGGTTGACGATGACGGACGGGATGTCTTGCGGCGTTTGCAGACGGGGCAGGCGACAGCCTATATGTTCGGCAAAGCATGATCCTATCCACAGACAGCGGGAGCGCGGTGATAGTTGTGGTCCGCCAGCCGGCAGTTCTACTTGGGTTCTGAACTCCATTTCTTTTTTGTGGGGACGACTGTGCTATAAGAAATTGAAGGAGGGGGATGTCCGCTCTCTATCTGAAAGAGTCGGTGAGCAATTTGATTTCTATAGCCGGCGAGATACGTTCGTACAGGATATTGTAGACAGCATCGAGGATGGGCATGTTCACGTGGAAGTGACGGTTGATGTCCTTCATGCACATGGTGCCGTAGAATCCTTCTGCGATCATCTCCATCTCAATCTGGGCGCTTTTCACGGAATACCCTTTCCCGATCATTGTTCCGAACACGCGGTTGCGCGAAAAGTTGGAATAGCCCGTTACGAGCAGGTCGCCCAGATAGACGGAGTCGTAGACATTGCGGTCAATCGGATAGACGGCCCGCAGAAAACGGCTCATCTCCTGCACGGCATTGGCCATGAGCACGCTTTGGAAGTTGTCTCCGTATTTCAGGCCGTTGCAGATGCCGGCGGCAATGGCATACACATTTTTCAGTACCGAGGCATATTCGATTCCGATGACATCTGCGCTGGTCTTGGTCTTGACATAGCTGCCGGCAATGAGGTCGGCGAAATAGCGGGCTTTCTCGTTGTCGCTGCACCCTACGGTGAGGTAGGTAAGCCGGCTCAGTGCCACTTCTTCCGCATGGCTGGGACCGCCCAGAACAGCCAGATTCTCGTCGGGAACGTTATAGACCTGACGGAAATATTCCGAGCATACCAGATTCTCGTCCGGAACAATGCCCTTTATGGCCGTGATGATGAATTTGTCGTGGAGCTTTACTTTCAGCTTTTTGAGATGATTCTTCAGATAGGGCGAGGGGGTGACGAAGATCAGGGTATCGCAATTGCGTACCACTTCGTTGATGTCGCTTGAGAAGGTGATGCGGCTGACATCGAAGTGTACGCTCGTGAGATATGAAGGGTTATGTTCCAGACGCCGGAATTCCTCGATGGTGTCGTTGCGGCGCATGTACCATGTGATGCGCTCTGTTTTTTCGAGCACTATCTTGGCGATGGCTGTGGCCCAGCTCCCGCCACCCATGATGGCTATTTTTCCACAAATCATGGTCAGCTGTCCCGTGCCGGAGTCCTGTCGTGAGGACGGAGACTGGCCGGCACGGATTTTTATTCGGTTATACGTTCCATCCGGCGATGTCGTCCACGCTCGGTTTGGTGATGTCGAGCTTGTACTTTTTGATGATTTCGCCGATTTGTTGCTGCACTTTCTGGGGATTTGTTTCTTTGAGGTCGCTCACAAGGTTGTAGCCCGCTTTTTGCAGTACGGGTACCAGTTCCTCGGCGATGCCGGCGGCTGTGTACTTGTCGGCACTGTCGCGCGGGGCTTTCTTCTCAGGGCGCATCTGCGGGAAGAAGAGGACTTCCTGTATTGTGGTCTGTCCGGTCATGAGCATGACGAGACGGTCGATGCCGATGCCGATGCCCGATGTGGGAGGCATGCCGTATTGCAGGGCGCGCAGGAAATCCTGGTCAATGAACATGGCCTCGTCATCTCCTTTTTCGGAGAGGCGTAGCTGGTCCTGAAAACGTTCTTCCTGGTCGATGGGGTCGTTCAACTCGGAGTAGGCGTTGGCCAGTTCCTTGCCGTTCACCATCAGCTCGAAGCGTTCGGTCAGTGCGGGATTGTCGCGGTGTTTTTTGGTGAGCGGCGACATTTCGATGGGGTAGTCCGTGATGAAGGTGGGCTGTATGAAGGTGCCTTCGCAGAATTCGCCGAAGATCTCATCGATGAGTTTGCCTTTGCCCATCGTGTCGTCGATTTCCATTTTCAGTTCCAGACAGATTTTCCGGATTTCCTCTTCGCTTTTTCCATTCAGGTCGTAGCCGGTTTTTTCCTTGATGGCTTCGAGGATGGGGAGGCGGCGGTAGGGAGCCTTGAAGCTGATGGTCTTTCCGTCGATGGTGCTCTCGGCGCAGCCGTTCACCGCAATACAGATGCGTTCCAGCAGTTTCTCGGTGAAATCCATCATCCAGTTATAGTCCTTGTACTGCACGTACAGTTCCATGCAGGTGAATTCCGGGTTGTGATTGCGGTCCATGCCTTCGTTGCGGAAGTTCTTGCCCACTTCGTAGACACCTTCGAAGCCTCCCACGATGAGGCGCTTCAGGTAGAGCTCGGTGGCGATGCGCAGGTAGAGGTCAACGTCCAGTGAATTGTGGTGCGTGATGAACGGACGGGCGCTGGCTCCGCCCGGGATGGATTGCAGGATGGGAGTTTCCACTTCCGTATATCCGGCCTCGTCGAGGACGGCGCGCAGGGTCTTGACCACGGTGGCGCGTTTCTCGAATGTCTCTTTCACACCGGGATTGACAATCAGGTCAACGTAGCGCTGTCGGTAGCGGAGTTCGGGATCGTCAAACGAGTCGTAGGTCACACCGTCTTTTTCCTTTACTACGGGCAGCGGTTTCAGACTTTTTGCCAGCACTGTCAGCTCGTGGGCGTGTACGGAGATCTCTCCGGTCTGCGTGCGGAACACATATCCTTTTATTCCGATGAAGTCTCCCAGATCGAGGAGTTTTTTGAATACTGTGTTATACAGTTCCTTATTCTCTTCCGGGCAGATTTCATCGCGGGTGATATAGACCTGGATGCGTCCTTTGGAGTCGCGCAGTTCGGCGAAACTGGCCTTGCCCATGACGCGGCGGCTCATCATGCGTCCGGCGATGCAAACTTCGCGCGGGGAGCTTTCGGTTTCGTCCTTAAATTCGTTTTTGATGTCAGTGGAATAGGCGTTTACGGGATATTCGGCCGCGGGGTAGGGGTTGATGCCCATGCGGCGCAGTTCGTCGAGGGCATTGCGGCGCCCTATTTCTTGTTCACTGAGTTCTAATATGTTCATCGTTTTCGGATCTTACTGGTTATGCCTACAAAAGTACGAAAACTTTTCAGACCGTGCAAAAAAACGCTGTATAGCTTGTGCGGGTGGAGGCTTTTTATCCGATGTCTATCCGATATACGGATGAAAGTTTCCTCTTTCGAATGAAGCCGCCCGCCATCTTTCGGAGAAAACCGGATAGTGGCGGGCGGCCTTAGAGGATAAGGACTCTCACATGGAGCGTGGCATCTTATTCTTACCTGATGAAGAGCAGTTCGCGGTATTTGGGCAATGTCCACATCTCGTCCTCCACGATGAGTTCGAGTTTGTCGATGTGGTAGCGGATGGAGTCCAGATAGGGTGCCACCTCGTCGTGGTAGGCTATGGCCAGGGTGCGCACGTCTTCTATCCGGTTCACCTCCCGGCGTTTCTCCACCATGGCATCTACGTTTTCGGCGATGAAGCTGGTGTGCTTGTTGATTTTTTCTATCAGGTCGATGTTGTAGGCCGTGAGTGCCTTTACTTGTTTCGGGTCGGAAAAGGCCAGCTGGATTTTGTGTACGTTGTCGACAAGCTCGCTTTGGTATTTGGTGGCAACGGGGATGATGTGGTTCATGCAGAGATCGCCGAGCACGCGGCTTTCAATCTGGATTTTCTTGTAGTAGGTCTCCCATTTGATTTCGTTGCGGGCTTCCAGTTCGTGCCTTTTCATGACTTTCATGTTCTCGAACATTCCGATGCTGGAGGGGTCGAGATATCTGTCGTAGATGAGGGGAGTGCTGGTCTCGCAGTCGAGTCCGCGGCGCAGGGCTTCGGTTTTCCATTCGTCGCTGTATCCGTTGCCGTCGAAGCGGATGGGTTTGCAGGTCTTGATGTCTTCGCGCAGGATGTCGAGGATGGCGCTGATCTTGCTCTCTCCTTTCTCGATGAGGGCGTCCACGCGGGTCTTGAAGTCCGTCAGGGCCTCGGCCACGGCGGTGTTCAGGGCTATCATGGCGCTGGCGCAGTTGGCGATGGAACCGACGGCGCGGAACTCGAAGCGGTTGCCCGTGAAGGCGAAGGGCGACGTGCGGTTGCGGTCGGTGTTGTCTATCATCAGTTCGGGAATCTGCGGAATGTCGAGCTGTACGCTGTGCTTGCCTTCCAGCGTGAAGAGTTCCTCCTTGGTGGAGTTCTCAACTATGTCGAGCAGTTCGCTGACTTGCGATCCGAGAAAGGAGGAGATGATGGCCGGAGGTGCTTCGTTAGCCCCCAGACGGTGGGCGTTGGTAGCGCTGACGATGGAGGCTTTCAGCAGCCCGTTGTGGCGGAACACGCCCACCAGTGTCTCCACAACGAAAGTGATGAAGCGGAGGTTGTCTTCGGGCGTCTTTCCGGGTGCGTGGAGCAGGCAGCCGTTGTCTGTCGTGAGGCTCCAGTTGTTGTGCTTGCCGCTTCCGTTGATACCGGCAAAGGGCTTTTCGTGGAGCAGACAGCGGAAGCCGTGTTTGCGGGCAATGTTGCGCATCAGACTCATGACGAGCATGTTGTGGTCTACGGCCAGGTTGCACTCCTCGAAGATGGGAGCCAGCTCAAACTGGTTGGGTGCCACTTCATTATGGCGTGTCTTGCAGGGAATGCCCAGTTCGAGTGCCTGTATTTCGAGATCGCGCATGAACTCGGCCACACGTTCGGGGATAGCTCCGAAATAGTGGTCGTCCATCTGTTGGTTTTTCGAACTCTCGTGTCCCATCAGGGTGCGGCCGGTGAGGAGAAGGTCGGGGCGTGCGGCATAGAGGCCTTCGTCCACCAGGAAATATTCCTGTTCCCAGCCGAGATTGGCCGAGACCTTTTTCACTTCCGGATCAAAGTAGTGGCATACGGCGGTAGCGGCTTTATCGATGGCGGCCAGCGCCTTTTTCAGGGGGGCTTTATAGTCAAGGGCTTCGCCCGTATAGGAGATGAAAACCGTGGGAATCATCAAGGTGTCGCCGATTATGAAGACAGGGCTGGCGGGGTCCCAGGCCGAATAGCCGCGCGCCTCGAAGGTGGACCGTATGCCGCCGTTGGGGAAACTGGAGGCGTCCGGTTCTTGCTGTACCAGTTCCTTGCCCGAGAAGTTCTCTACCATTCCGCCTTTCCAGTCGTGCTCAACGAATGCATCGTGCTTTTCGGCCGTGCCTTCGGTAAGCGGCTGGAACCAGTGGGTGCAGTGGGTGACGCCCATGTCGATGGCCCATTGCTTCATGCCTTTGGCCACTTCGTCGGCCACGCTCATGGGGAGAGGAGTGCCTTTCTCGATGACTTCGCGTAGTTTGCGGTAGGTGCTCAGTGGCAGGTAGCGGAACATCTTTTCCTGGTTGAAGACATATTTGGCAAAGTATTCGGACGGGCGTTCCGAGGGAGCGGGTACTTCGACCGGACGTTTTTTGAATGCTTCTTCAACGACTTTGAATCTTAGGTTTGACATAGTGCCTGTAGGATTTGGATTATTCTTGTTCTGATTGGTTTCGGGAGAGAAGTTCTTGTGTGTAGGGAGGGTCAGACCTGTCGGCCCGTCCGTTCTTTCAGTCTTTGCATGGCGGTCTCGCAGTCTTTGCGGCGCCCGAAGGCTGTGAGGCGGATATATCCTTCGCCGGCGGGACCGAAGCCGACACCGGGAGTGCAGACAATGCGGGCCTGGGTGAGGAGTTGTTCGAAGAACTCCCACGAGCCGGTACCTTCCGGAGTCTTGACCCACAGATAGGGGGCATCCGTTCCGCCCCGAACCTTGAAACCGCTTTCGGCGAGGGCTTCCCGCATGATGCGGGCGTTGGTCATGTAGTAGCCGATGGTCTCGCGTACCTGCTGCCGGCCCTCGGGGCTGTAGATGGCTTCGGCGGCGCGTTGCACGATGTAGGCCGTTCCGTTGAATTTTGTACACTGCCGCCGGTTCCACAACTGGTTGAGCGACACTTCCTCGCCCGCGGTGGTCTTTACCGTCAGGGCTTTGGGCACTACGGTGTATCCGCAACGCAGGCCGGTAAAGCCGGCGGTTTTGGAATAGGAACGGAACTCGACGGCGCAGCGTTCGGCACCCTCTATCTCGTAGATGCTGTGCGGAATGCCGGGAGACGAAATGTAGGCTTCGTAGGCGGCATCGAAGAGGATGATGCTGCCGTTTTGCAGGGCGTAGTCCACCCACTTTTTCAGCTCTGCGCGTCCGAGGACGGTGCCGGTGGGATTGTTGGGATAGCAGAGGTATATGAGGTCTGCCGGATGCTCGGGCAGTGCAGGGACAAAGTCGTTCGCTTCATTGCAGGGACTGTAGGTGATGCGGCTCCAGGAGTTCCCGTCAAATACTCCGGCCCGTCCGCCCATTACGTTCGAGTCGATGTAGACGGGGTAGATGGGGTCGGTCACGCAGATGGTGTTGCCGCTGCCCAGGATGTCGCCGAAGTTGCCCGTGTCGCTTTTGGCACCGTCGTTGATGAAGATCTCGTCCGTGTCGAGCGTGATGCCGCGTGGGGCGAAGTCATGCCGTGCGATGGCTTCTCTCAGAAATTCGTAGCCGTGTTCCGGTCCATAGCCGCGGAAGGAAGTGCCGTCCGCCATCTCTTCGGTGGCTCGGCGAAGGGCTTCGATGACGGCGGGAGCGAGGGGACGTGTCACATCGCCTATGCCCAGACTGATGAGGTCGGCCTCGGGGTGAGCCTGCCGGTAGGCGTTCACCCGGCGGGCGATGTCTGCGAAAAGGTAATTCTTTTGCAGCAACAGAAAATTTTCGTTGATGGTTGTCATGGTGTTGGGTCCGTTTGTTTTTATCCGTATCGGTCGGTTGAAAGAGAAGCTGCGGCCGGGTTATCCATCATATTCGATGCGTCCGTCGAAAATCTTGACGGCAGGTCCGGTCATGTAGACATGTCCGTCGGCCTCGCTCCATTCTATGCGCAGGGTGCCGCCGTCCATTACGATGTCGCTCCGGCGCGGGGCTCGGTGTTCCAGCGCGGCAGCCACGGCTGTGGCGCAGGCTCCCGTTCCGCATGCCAGGGTGATGCCTGAGCCGCGTTCCCATACGCGCATCCGGATGCTGCCGTCGGGGCGGACGGCGGCAAACTCTATGTTGCAGCGTTCGGGAAAGACCGGGGCGTGTTCCAGCATGTATCCCTCTGTGGCGATGTCGCGGCTTTCCGCATCGTCGGTGAAGACAACGAAATGCGGGTTGCCCATCGAGACAAAGGTTCCCGTGTATGCGTGGCCGCCGGTTTCGACGGTTCCGCGCAGCATCGAACCGTCGGGTGAGGCCATTTGCCAGGGAACGGCCAGTTGGGGACATCCCATGTCCACGGTGACGGAGGCAACTTTGCCGTCTGTCCCTGTCGTGAGATGCAGCAGTTTGATTCCCGAGAGTGTTTCGAGGCGGATGTCGCGGCTTTCCGTCAGTCCGTTGTCATACAGATATTTCCCGATACAGCGTGAGGCATTTCCGCACATGCGTGCTTCCGACCCGTCATTGTTGAAAATCCGCATGGAGAAATCCGCTTTTTCCGACGGGCCGATCAGCACCAGTCCGTCTCCTCCGATCCCCTTGTGCCGGTCGCTCCAAAGAAGGGCGAGGCGTTCGGGGTTTGCTACGGGAAACTTCAGCGTATTGACATATATATAGTCATTGCCGGCCCCGTGCATTTTGGTAAATTCCAGTATTCGTGACATGGCTCTTTTTAAAAGATGCTGCAAAGGTATAAAAAAGCCGACAATATGGAAAATAATCAGCGAAAAATCTTTCATTATTACACGAAATAAGTTTTACATCTTTCAATTTGATTTATGTTATACTTATTCTTTTGTCAAAAAGAAAGTATATGGGGGATTTTTCTTCCATGAGTGAAGTTTCTGCCGCATCCGGCTTTTTCGTGGGAATATCTGTAGGCTTTTGTTTGCGGCCGGCGGAAAGGGCAGGACTCTTTGTGCGGGAAATATGACAGGCAGTTGGGCGGAGATTCTCGTAATCCGTGAGAATGTCTTATCTTTGCAGATGTGTATTTTTTATATGTAACCGGAAAAATATGTCTTTGTTGAACCTCCCACCCGCATCTTTGCAAACGAGAAACAGCGGGGAACGCATTCTGGTCTTCGATTTTCTGCGCCGCCGCTATATAGCCCTTACTCCGGAGGAGTGGGTAAGGCAGCATTTCGTGCATTTTCTGGTAGAACGGAAAGGCTATCCAGAGGCGTTGCTGGCCAATGAGGTAAGTCTCAGTGTGGGCGGAGCATCCAGACGTTGCGACACGGTTCTTTACCGGCGGGAAGGTGGTTCTCCCCGGCTGATCGTGGAATATAAGGCTCCGCATGTGGAGATAACGGAGAAGGTGTTCACGCAGATTTCTTCTTACAACAGTGTGTTGCGGGCGGACTATCTGATAGTGACCAACGGCATGAGCCATTATTGTTGCCGGATGGATTACGGGCAATGTTCGTCCGTTTTTCTGCCGGACATTCCGGATTTTGGTGACTTGGAATGAGAAGACGACTTGCATGCGTCAGCTGTGGAAAACTCAGAGTTTTCCACAGCTGACGCATGTTCTGAAATCTGAACGGAAGTTAATTAACATTTGGATTTCGCCTCTTGATGTATTATATTTGCACCAGCAAAGTAGAAGAACCCTGAAAAGCCGCCTGACGGGCGGCTTTTTTCGTTGCTTAACGTGAAAAAAACATCCTATCTTTTTTAAAAAAGGTCCCATCTTGTTCAAAAAAGATACTATGTTGTGAAAAAAAGGTCCGTTCCCGTTCAAATTCAGGGAAACCTTAAAGTTAAACTTTTTGTTGAGTATTTAAAAAGATGTAATCAGAAAGTGCGGATTGCGTGTTTTTCGTACACGTCTTTTTTTATCTTTCCCGGTCGGTTTGTGCCCTCGATTTTTGTGCACTTTTGTTCTATTCGGAATTGCCTCCTTGCAGATCGTGGCATTCGTGTGTCAATTCCTCATATACATATTGTGAACTTTGTAGGTACAAGCCGGATTTTTTATTGAGAAGATTTTCATAAGTCTGTGAATTGTAGACTTTATCCAGGGCTTCCTCCATCTGCATGTTGTCGCGTTCCATGAGCAGCCCAATAACGTCTCTTGTGGTGCATTCCACCATATATTGAAAGTCGCTCATAGTTTTATCAGATAATCAATTGCTCTTTCTGTTCCGGAAAAACGATACTCTCTCCGGTTCCTGCATGAAAAACGACGGGAACCGAAGAGGGCATCGAAATGCAAGGGATTCGCGGAGGGGATCAGGAACGGCTGATCTGCAAACCGGTATGCGAGATGCTCATTTCCACGAAACGCGAGGTGGAGGTCAGAGGCTCGGCCGTAAGTGTCTGGCGGATGCGTCGTGCGGCCTCGGGGTCTTTTGCCACCATGTACATGAATCCGCCGCCGCCTGCGCCGGGTAGTTTGTAGCCCATGCAGAGGTCGTCCACGCGGCGGCATAAGGTCTCGATGACCGGAGGGTTGGTGCCCGAGTCGAGCGCTTTGTTCTGTTCCCATGTGGTGCGTACCAGTTTGCCGTAGCGTTGCAGGTCGCCTTGTTGCAGCACCTCAAAGAGCGTAAGGGCATGTTGCTTCATCTCGTCGAGCAGGGCGAGGTGGCGCGTATTGTTCAGGAACATGCCCCGGACAATTTCGGTGAGGATATGTTTGGCCGTGCGTGTCACCCCGGTGTAATAGAGCAAGTGGCAGGGGCGCAGTTCCGGATCCGTGAAGAGGGTATCGGGGAGCCAGCGGGCCGTGGCGTTCTGGTTGAATCCGGGTTGTGTCTGCAAGAGTTTCAGGCCCTGAAGCACACCTCCGTACTGGTCCTGCCAGCCGCCTCCGGTTGTCAGCAGCTGTTCGAGGATGAGGGTGCGGTTGCATACCTCGTATTTGTCCCATCCCAGTCCGCAGAAGTCGCTGAGCGCGCCGAGCACAGTGGCGGCGAGGATGCTGCTTGTTCCGAGGCCGCTGCCGGCGGGAATAGCCGAGAGCAGGGTGATTTCGATGCCACAGCCGAAGTCCTCGAGTTGTTGGCGCAGGGAGGGATATTCCGTGACGCCGAAGCCCGGCAGGAAGCCGGCCAGCGTGAGCGCGGCCTTGGGGATGGAGAAGGGGGAGCCCACCTTGTTGTAGCTGCGCAGTTCCTCATACGTCTCGATGCGTTCGATGGCTCCGAGGTCGATGGAGCGGCAGATGACGACAGGCTCGTTGCAGGGTTTGACGTAAACCTGTAGAGGAGGCTGGCCGTTGAGTTCGATGGCCAGATTGACGACATTGCCGCCTGACAGAAGGCTGTAGGGCGGGGTGTCGGTCCATCCGCCGGCCAGGTCGATGCGCACGCTGCTGCGGCCCCAGACGATCTGGTCGCTACAGGTGGTCATGCGTGGAGCCGTCCGGTGGCGCAGGGCACTCTCGGTCAGTCCTTCACGCAGCAGGGCGAAGGCGTGGTCGGAGTATGCGTCTTTCCGTTCCGGGTCGTTTCCGGTGGCTTCGCTGCGGAACATGGCATCGTGGATGCGCGTCATCAGCGGGCTGTCGGCGGGCAGCGCATCGGGCAGTTGCAGACCGCCTGCAGCAAACTTGCCGGCCATGTCTTTCAGGTTGGTCTGGTAGAATACGCTTTTAGGCCAGTTGTGTGCTATCTGGGGCAGGTTTTTTTCCAGCAGTCTGCGGCGTTGTGCGGTGAGGCGGCGCAGGTTGGCATGGATGGAAATTCCGTCGGCGGAGAGACGGCGCAGCGTGCTCCAGCGTTCGGTGAGGGAAGTGTCGGGCTCCTCGGCCGTCATCCAGGACAGCATCTTTCCCATCTCTTCTATATCCTCCATGACGGGGAAGAGCAGTGCGGCCTGTATGTCGTCGGTGCGTCCCAGCAGGTCGGGACTGATGCCGCGTTTTTCAAGCCAGAGGGTGAGCGGAGCGTTCAAGAAGGTGGTATGCGGATTGTTGATGTCGCCTCGGAAGGCATCGTTGTAGCCGTAGGGGCGGAGCACGTAGGACGTTTCGCCTACAGGCTCGATGTCGACGCATATTCCGTCGGCCAGTTTTACGGTCCAGTTGTTTTCCGGAATGCCGGTAATGATGTTGTGCGAGGAATAGCGCCAGCCTGTTCCAAGAGCCGAGTTTTCCACCCAAACGAACTCGTTGCTTCCGTCCGGACGGTTGGCGATGACGGAGTTCTGGGTAAAGACAGAGGACTGGTGCTTCACGCCTTTCTGAATGATGAAACGCTGGTCCTTTACGAGATTCTGTATGGACACGGACGAGGAGATCATTTCGGGTGCGGTGCCGAAGTGGTAGAACTCTCCGCCCGGAAGCGGCAGGATCGCCACGCTGAGCGAGGCCAGTTCTTCGTCTGTCTGCGAGGGATGGCTGCCCAAAGCGCAGCCGAAGGTGGAATAGAGATCGTAGAAGCGGATTTCCCCGTTTTTGCCTGTGGAGCGTTCATGAAGCAGTTGCACGGCTCTGTCTGAAAGCAGCCACACCCCGATGTCCATGAGCGAGAAGTGGGTCTGCATCAGCCGGGCCTGTTCTTCAGTGGAAGGCTTTTGCAGCATGAAGTCGAGCTGGGTCGGGTGTTTGCGGTCCATCATGAAGACACCGTGATGCGAGGCCTGGCTGGGGTCGGCCCATAGTCCGTAGCAGACGACATCGGCCTCGGGAATGTCCTGTAGCGGCTCGGTGGCGCGCAGGTAGACGTCTCCGCTCGCGATGAGTGTCCGCAGACTTTCCGGAGCTTTTTGCATGATGCGCTCGTAGAACGGCATTTGCAGGTCGAGCAGGTTCTGGTCGATGTGTTGTCCGCGTGCCCACCGGAACACAGGCACGGGGGTGAGCACTTTGCCGCTTGGTGCGTATGCCGGCAGGCGGCGGCTTTGTCCGCCGGCATGGAGCAGGATGCGTTTTTCACGGGACAGCCATGTGGCGAAATCCGCCTCGGGAGCTTCGGCCTTGCGGCAGGCATCCAGTAGCCAGGCCGTGCCGCCTCCCGAGCCGAGTTTGCGGTCGGCTGGATCGGAGGTACAGAAATATTCTCCGGCCGGCAGACTGGTAATCTCGTGGAAACAGTTCACCACGTTGGGCGGAAGGGATAGAAGTTTTTTCATATTCGGATGTTTTGACTTTTCTGTTTGAAAGTGATGCGGCGGTTGAACACGTAATTGCTCAGGGTGTAGGAGCACATTCCCAGCAGGTAGGAAACGGTTTCGGGCAGTAAGAGAAGCAGCAGGCGGAAAATGCCCCATTGCAACAGCCAGCAGCAACCGGCTCCGAGGAAGAATAAGACGCCTTCACGGACGGGTCCGCTTTCTCTTGAGCGGAATACCCAGAATTTATTGCATAGAAAACTGTTGCACATTCCAGCCAGATAACTGAGCAGGTTGGAGATGTCGATGTCTGTGTCGAAATGTCGCAGACCGGTGAAAACCAAGAACGTGATCAGGGTGTTCAGCACTCCGGTAATGGCGTAGCGGACGAAACGGGTAAGATCCTGTCGGCTCATGGTGCTTTATTGGTCTTTGTTCCTGACATATCCCCGGTGTCTTTCCGGCAGAGCCGCCATGATGGTTGCGTATGCCTGGTCCATTGTTTCCTTTATTGCGTCAGGCTCTCCTGTTGTCGGGAAGATTGGACAGTGTATGACCAGACGCATGGGGTGGCGGTGTACAAAACCGAATCCTTCCATGCGGGTGAGCACATCGAAGGAACCGTCTATGGTCAGCGGAACGACCGGCAGATTCAATTCCTCGGCCAGCTGGAACGCGCCTTTGCGGAACAAGCCCATATGGCCTGTGAAAGTGCGTGATCCCTCGGGAAAAACGACCAGCGAGGTTCCGCCCTGCAATGTCTTGCGGGCGTGGCTGATGGTTTCCTGTATCTTTTTCGGACCGGATTTGTCCACGAAGATATGTCCCGCTTTTGCACAGGCATAGCCCACGAGAGGCATCCGCCGCAATGCCTTTTTCATCATCCATTTGAAGTTACGGCCCAGAAAACCGTAGATGAGGAAGATGTCCATAGGTCCCTGATGGTTGGCCACGAAAACATAGCTCTGGTGGTGGTCAATGTTTTCCCTGCCTTCCACTCTTACGGGCAGGAGCAATATCTTGCAGATGGCCCAGGCCCAGCATTTGCCGGGGTAGTAGCCCCAGAAATGGGCATTGCCGATGATGCTCCCGGCGCTGGTGACCAGTGATGTGATGACGGTTACAGTCAGTATTGCCGGCAGGGCAATGAAGAGCTGGTAGATTCTGTAAAGGATGGTCCCGGCCGTCATCGGGACCGGAGCTGTATTGAGGTTGTGTTTTCTTTTGGACATAAATGATGGAAAATTTAAGGATGTTTGGTTTGCAGTTCTATGACGTTGATCTCCGGCCATGCTCCCAGACGGAACGGCAACAGTACTTCTCCGGCTCCCAGACTGACGTAGAGTGTCTGCCCTTTTTCCGTATAGGCACCTCCCCATTCGGGATAGAACCAGGCGGCGGGCGAGAAAGAACCCATCTTGAACTGCATTCCGTGGGTATGGCCGGCCAGCATCAGCGGGATGTCCGTTTCGGGCAGGACGCGTCGCCGCCAGTGTGAGGGATCGTGCGAGAGAAGCACTTTGAAGCAGTTGTCTGACAATCCCTTTTCCGCCGCCGGCAAGTCTCCCAGTGCGGGAAAAGGAGGGCTGCCGTCATTCTCTACGCCGAGAACGGCAATGCTGTCGTTGCCTCGTCGGATAAGAACGTGTCCGTTGAGCAGGAGTTTCCAGCCGATGGCCCGTTCGTGTTCTTGCAGGAGGCGGATGTTTTGCCGGCGTTCTTCCTCGCTCTTCCAGCGATGGTAGGCCATGTAATCGTGGTTTCCCATGATCGAGATGACGCCGTCGCGGGCTTTCAGCCGACGCAGTTCGGGTTCAGCCTCGAACAGTTCTTCCGCACGGTAGTTCACGAGATCGCCCGTAAAGACGATCAGGTCTGGGTGCCGGGAGTTAACGGAGTCGACGATCCGGCGTACCACGTCATGGTGTCCGTGAAGGGTGCCGAGGTGTAGGTCCGACAGCTGGACGATGCGATAGCCGTTGAAAGCCTGTGGAATCCTTTGGTCTGTGTAGGTGAAATCCTTCACGATGATGTGCCGGTAGCCGATGGTGAATCCGTACAGCAGCAGGCCGAAACAGAGCAGTCCCGTTGCCGCTGCCAGTTTGCCGAAAGCGTTTCGGACGGACGGGCGCCGCCGGCTGAAACAGCTGCCTATGGCGAGCAGCAGGGCCGCCAGTGTCTCGGGGATGGCCAGACACATCACGAGCGTCAGGAGCAGCCCTTTCAGATAGGCGGCTTCGGGTGTATAGCTTTCGTTTGCGGCCATGGCCGTCAGTCCCAGTAAGAGCAGCAGGTTGGGAAGGAAGAACAGGATGCGCGTTGTGCGGTTGCAGCGGCTTTTCAGCACGGTGCGGTCTATCCCCCATGCGGGGAGTAACAGCAGGAGGGCCAGAAAGAAAAGGATGCGGAGTATCATCTGTTTTTTGTCTTTTGGGTTGTCAGGTTGTGATTCGGGAGGCCAGAAAGCGTCTGATCTCTTCAACGCTCCGTTCCCTCCGGCGGGCATAGTCCTGCAATTGGTCTTCGCCGATCGGGCCGATGCCGAAATGGCAGGCAGCGGGATGGGCGAACATCAGACCGCAGGTGGAGGCGTGCGGCACCATCATTCCGTTTTCTGTCAGGCAGATGCCGATGCTGTCCATTTGCAAAACTTCGTGGATCGGGAATATCAGGCTCAGGTCCGGCAGGGAAGGGTAGCCTATCGCGGGGCGCAGTCCCTGGTATTTTTCGGCGAACAGCTCTGCGGCCGTCAGGCATTCGTTGGGCGCGTAGCCCCAATGGCAGCGCCTCACTTCTTCGTGCATTTTTTCGGCAGCGGCTTCCGCCAGTCTGTCGCACAGGATCCGGGCCAGCAGGTGCTGGAAGTCGTCATCGTCGCGACATGGCGTTACAGCCTCTTCGTTTACCGTGGTGGCGAACAGGCCCAGACGGCCTGCAATGTCTCCGCCGTCCTGCCATGGAGCGATGAAATCGGCCAGACACAGGCAGGGAGAACCTGCCTGTGCCGTCTGCTGTCTTAGAAAGGCAAGGCGGACGGTATGCTCTCCCGAAATCAGGATGTCGTCTCCTTCGCTGCGGGCCGGAAAGAGTCCGAAGCGCACACGGGCCTTCAACAGCCCGGCATGTTCCCGCAAGAATTTCCGCGCTTCGTCAGTAAGGCGGAGCGCTTCTCTTGCCGGATTCTTGTCTTCTTCCGGCAAACTGTCCGTCCATCTGTTGCGGCAGGCCGGACAGTCGTGAATGTCCGCTGCGGCGGCAAAGCGGGGCGGTATGCCCCATGTGTGAAAGAAATAGGTCCAGTTGATGTAAGGGATCAGTTCGCCGACGGTATAGGTCAGAGTGCGGATCATCGGTTGAAGGTGACGGGCTGCCCGCGGAAATTGTGGTCCGTGATATATCCTTTATTATATAGGAGGAATCCGTTGCAGTAGGTCTGTTCCACGCGCCATCCGAAAGTATGTCCCTCCAGCGGGCTCCAGTTGCATTTGCTTTCGATGCGGTTGGGGGTGAGGGTCCACGGACTTTTGGGGCGCACAAGGACTATGTCGGCTTTGTAACCTTCGCGCAGGAAACCTCTGTTCTCGATACTGAAGATGCGGGCCGGGTTGTGGCACATCAGCTCCACCAGTCTTTCTATGCCCAGTACCCCTTCGTCCACAAGATCCAGCATGGCCGTGAGCGAGAACTGTATCATTGGCATTCCCGAGACGGCGGCAGCCGCTCCGCCTTTTTTCTCGCGGAGCAGATGGGGGGCATGGTCGGTGGCCACGGTGCTGACATTCCCGGTGCGGAGAGCCTCTCTCAGAGCAAGGCGGTCGGCTTCAGTCTTGACAGCCGGGTTGCATTTGATGCGGGTGCCGAGCCGTGCATAATCCTTTTCCGAGAAGAGAAGGTGGGGCACGCAGACCTCGGCCGTGATGTTAGGAAAGTCGGGTGGGAAAAGGCTCAGTTCCCGTTCCGTAGAGACGTGGGCTACGTGCAGGCGTGTGCCGTAGCGGCGCGCCAGTCTGACGGCCCGTTCGGTGGAGGCATAACAGGCTTCGGTTGAACGGATGGCCGGATGGAAACGCACATCGGGGTCGTTGCCGTGAAGCTGCCGCATGCGTTCCAGGTTGCGGTTGATGATTTCGGACGATTCGCAGTGCACCATGATGGGGAGCCGGCTGTGTTCAAAAAGGGTGGACAGTGTCTCTTCATCGTCCACCAGCATGTTTCCCGTAGACGATCCCATAAACAGCTTGATGCCGCATACCTTGTGGCGGTTCAGCTTTTCCATCGTGGCGATGTTGGTATTGGCCGCGCCGAAAAAGAATCCGTAGTTGATGTGGCAGTGTTTCGCGGCGATGGCCAGCTTTTCGTCGAAACTCTCGGTAGTGACTGTCTGCGGCACCGTATTGGGCATGTCCAGTACGGTGGTGACTCCGCCGGCTGCCGCGGCGCGGCTTTCGCTGCCCATATCGGCTTTGTGGGTCAGTCCCGGATCGCGGAAGTGTACGTGTTCGTCAATGATGCCCGGCAACAGGTAGCATCCGTCTGCGTCTGTCTCTTCGTCGGCCGGAATGACGGGCCGTTTGTCCCGTCCTTCGATGATTTCCTCTATGTGGTGGTTCTCGATAACAAGCGATCCTGTGAAACTGCGTCCTTCGTTGACGATGACGGCGTTTTTAATCAGAGTCCTTTTATGCATGTTCTGAGTTGTTTGTCAGTTGGAGGGGGAGAGAATGTCAGTCCTGATGGCGTGGTTTGATCTTTCCTGTCAGGGCGGCCCAGCGCAGGCGCATCACGCCGAACAGGGCTTCGCCGAAGATGCCGCCGCTCATCTTGCTGGTTCCCAATTGGCGGTTGACGAAGATGACGGGAACTTCCCGGATTTTGTACCCCAGCATGTAGGCGGTGAATTTCATCTCGATCTGGAAGGCATAGCCTTTGAAGCGGATGGCATCGAGGTCTATGCTTTCAAGCACCTCGCGGCGGTAACATTTGAAGCCTGCCGTTGTATCGTGAACGGGGATGCCCGTCACCAGGCGCACGTATTTCGAGGCATAATAGCTCATCAGTACACGCCCCATAGGCCAGTTCACCACATTCACTCCGCTCACGTAGCGCGAGCCTATCGCGACATCGGCGCCTTTGTCGGCACATGCCGCATACAGACGAGGCAGGTCATTGGGATCGTGGCTGAAGTCGGCATCCATCTCGAAGATGTAGTCGTAGCAGTTTTCGATGGCCCATTTGAAGCCGGCGATATAGGCGGTGCCCAGACCCAGTTTGCCTTTTCTTTCCAGAAGGAAAAGCCGGCCGGCGAACTCTCCGGCCATCAGGCGTTTCACGATAACCGCCGTGCCGTCAGGAGACCCGTCGTCGATGATCAGGATATGGAAGTGCTTTTCCAGTCCCAGCACGGCGCGCACGATGCTTTCGATGTTCTCTTTCTCGTTGTATGTCGGGATGATGACAATACTGTCGCTTGCTTGCATTTCTGTAGTTCTTAGAAGATTGAAAAGCAAAGGTAAAAAGAAAATGTGAGAAGTTATATTGTTATTTGTTAAAAGTAGGTCGCTGCTATCCTTTCCCGTCCCCCCCCCCTCGAAACAGGGCGGAGGGCGGGGCAGACGGACTTTTTCCGGAAAGCGGAGCCGTTTCAGGAGAATTTTCGCTATCTTTGCCTCGAGATAGCTTGCACTCGGCACTATCAAAGCAGAAGAACAATTAACTGTCAATCAGATTGTGACTATGAGAAAAATGATGATGGCCGTACTTTCGGTCGCTCTGTCCTTGCCCCTCGGCGCGCAGAGCTATAAGGTGACAGGCAAGGCTCCGGCGGGAGTCGGCCGGGTTTATATGCGTAACATGGAGTCGCGTACTTCCGACAGTGTGGATGTGGCGCGCGGAACTTTCGTCTTCGAGGGCGATGCCGGCGGAAAGATGCTGGCGCATGTCTATACCGAAGGCGGAAGTCTTGTCCCTGTTGTGCTGGACGGAACGGTGACGGTCGATCTGGAGGCTCTTACCGCTACGGGAACAGTGGAGAACGACAGCCTCACGGCCCGCAACAAAGACCTCGCTGTCCATGCGGATAACCTGACACGCATTTTGGCGCCTTACCACGAATTGCGGAAGGCCGGTCAGGAAGTGCCCGATAGCCTGATGCAAGAGATCGAAAGGAAGTATGAGGAGCAGATGACTCTCATTTCCGCTAAGGTGAAGGACTGCTGCACCCGTAACCCACAGGCATTGTTTCCCGCTTATTTCCTGATGAAGCAGGCCTCGCAGATGCAGAAAGGCGATGTGCTGGCCATAGTCGATGCGCAGCCGGCTTTCATGAAACTCTCGTACACAGCGCGGCTCAGGCAGGCGGCCGAGGGATGGCGCCGTCAGATGGAGGGCGCTCCCTTCACCGATGTCGAGATGGCCGATTCGACAGGCACGATGCGCCATTTGTCCGAGTTTGTAGGCAAGGGCAAGTATGTGCTGGTGGATTTCTGGGCTTCGTGGTGCGGACCCTGCCGTGCGGAGATGCCGGCAGTGAAGGCCGCATACGAGAAGTACCGTGAAAAAGGTTTCGACATTGTGGGACTTTCCCTCGATAACGACCGCAAGGCCTGGCTCGGAGCCATCCGTCGCATGGGACTTTCCTGGCATCATCTGAGCGATCTGAAGGGCTGGGACAGTGTCGGTGCAAGGACCTATGGCGTGAACTCCATACCGGAAACGCTTCTCATCGGTCCCGACGGACGCATCGTGGCCAGTGGTCTCCGTGGTGAGGAATTGGAGAAAAAACTGGCGGAGATATTCCGGTAATCAGGTTGCTGATCGTTTCAGAAAAAAGGCCGCGGCGGGATTTCCTTACATCCCGCCGCGGTTTTTCGTTCTTATAAGGATTTGTCCCCAAAAGGCCCTGCCTCGTTTCCTGTTTAGCGTCGATAAGCAAAACGGCCGTTTCCGACCGAATGTAAACGAAGGTTAAACCGCATTTGGATTTCGCCTCTTGATGTAGTATATTTGCACCAGCAAAGTAGAAGAACCCTGAAAAGCCGCCTAACGGGCGGTTTTTTTCGTTGCTTAACGTGAAAAAAACATCCTATCTTTTTTTAAAAAGGTCCCATCTTGTTCAAAAAAGATACTATGTTGTAAAAAAAAGGTCTGTTTTTGTTCAAATTCCGAAAAGTCTCAAGGTTAAACTTTCCGGACAGACGTTAAAGTCTGTATACAATTTTTTCTGAAAAATATTTCCATAAAGGTTATCTGTATGGGTCTTGCTCTTCTTCCTTGTCTTCGTCCTGACGGCCTGCCTGCCGGGCGCGGCGCAGATAGTTTTCGATAAACGGGTTGCGCATGAAACTGCGGGGAGCTTTCCGTATGATCCGGTCTATCTGGTCGGTGATGACAGGCGAGGGGAACTGGCTGCACAGAAGGATGAACATTCCGGGACCGAGCACGTTGTTGTAGTTGTCCATCACGAACCTGGTCTCCAATTCCTCCTGTTTCCGGTTTAGTTCTTCCGCTTCTTTGAGGTACCGGTGTGCTTCCTTCTCGTTCCATTTTCCGCTGCGCATCAGGCGGATGCAACAGTGTTCCAGCTCCCACATCTCGTTTTCCAACCGGTTCCGTTTCTGAAAGAACTTATAAAGTTTGTCGTTCAGCGGACTTCCCGTCACGCGCTGAGCCACCTTGTCCACCTGGACGGTAAGGTTTCCGTTTTCAATAACCAGCGGCATCATGTTTTCGTTGCCCATATAGAGGTGGGCCAGAACAATGGAATCTACATCGCCCATGAATTGGAAACGTCCGTGTATGACTTTGCAGGAATCCAGCGCGACCACAGAATTCTCGTTGTTGGAGACGCGCAGATAGAGCATTCTTCCGTCCAGACCGGCCACGGAGGAATTTCCCGCTATGTTGTATTGTTCGGCGCACGAGCACAGAAGTACCAAAACAGACAATATGCCTATTATCTTGTTCATTCTTTTCTACATCTTCATTCTGTCTGTTCGCAAATATACCATCTTCTGCGGAATAAAGGCTGTAATGAAACGTTAGAATAAATGAAATAAAACTTTTTTTTGATTTCAGAGGTGAAGTGTAAAAAAAAGTAATTTTTCGGAATTATTCCTTTGCGGCGGGCAGCCGGAAAGCCGTATAGGCCTCAAATACAACGGCTATGGTCAGTGTGATTTTCCATTCGTCAGCCAGAGAAGGCCCGATGCGCAACTCTTTCATGAGCATCAGTGCGCCCGTCACGAGCAGCAGGATGGCTCCGAAAAGCTGTTGGCGGCGCAGGCGGCGGATGCGCCAGTCGTCGCCGTCGTAGCGGGCCAGCATCTGCATGGAGGCGAAAAGGACGGCTCCGGCGGAAAAGACGTAGGGTGCCGCTTCCCGGACGGAGGAGAGCAGAGGCAAAGCCGCTCCCGCCACGAGCAGGATGCCGCCGGCCATGTAAAGCAGGTTCTGTAAAGGGGAAAGTTTTTTCATGTTGTAGGTTTTCAGTCTTGTTTGGTCTCGTCAATGACATATACGTCCTCGTCCGCCGTCTTCATGAACAGGCGGACGCGGGCCACCTTCTCCACCGCTTCGGGGCAGGATTGCAATTCGGCAAGCTCCCGGCTGTCGCGGGCATATTTTTCGTCATATTTCTGAATCTCGGCTTTGAGTTTCTCATTGTTTTTGTGCAGTTTGTATCTGATCCAGAAACTGTTGGTGTCAAGGATTCCTGCGATGATGAGAAAGGCGGCGAGTGTCCACAGGTATTTGTGGTGCCACACGGCCCGGACCGCATGTTTCAGTTTAAGCCCCATAATTCTATTGCGATATGTTTGAACGTCCCGCAAATATAAGGATTTAAATTGATATGGCGGGAATATAGACCCAGCCATAATAATAATCAGTTCTTTTTTTTATAAGGTGAAGATTTTTTTACGATATTTGCCATTGATAATAAATCTGAAAGGTAAGGAACTGAAATCAACCGTCTGAGAATAGTTTCGGCCGAAACTTAGATGTATTAATTAATGGTTATTGTGATGGATGACAGTGTAAGGGATAAGCTTGTTAAGATATTTGGCAAGCAAATACTGAGTGTTGGTCATGAGCGTCCTATGGTATTGAATATTGCATGTACTGATGGATTTGTTACTAATGAGAGGCTTCGTTCCGTGCTTAATATTCACAAGGCTGAGATAGCCGATTTACTTAAAGACATGTGCTGTTCTGATTTGCTGATTGCGGAGGGACGTGGTAGAGGAACAAAATACCGACTTCCCGATTTTGTCCCAAACATGGCAACCTCTGTCCCAAACATGGCAACCTCTGCCCTAAACATGGCAACCTCTGTCCCAAACATGGCAACCTCCAAGAAGAAAATGAACTCAGAAGAGTTCAAGGAACTCATAAAGAGCAAAGCAGCAGAATGGATTTCTTTGGAAGAATTGGCAGTATCAGTAAACAGAAGTCATAAGTATTTGCGAACTAACATCATTCCACGTCTGATGGAGGAGGGAGTTCTGGAAATGTTGTTTCCCGGTATTCCTAATCATCCGCGGCAAAAATACAAATCAATAGATGGAAAATAAAAAACTTGAAATAATGAATGTATTTAATCAGTTTACAGGATTGTACTCTTTGAGCAAGACTCTTCGGTTTGAACTTCGGCCGATAGGAAAGACATTAGAACACATAGAGAAAAAAAGACTTATTGCACAGGATGAGCAGAGGGCGCGCGAATATGAAAAGGTAAAGGATATTATAGATCGATATCATAGAAAATTTATACACATGTGTCTCAGTGGCCTTAAGCTGAAACTGAATTCAGATGGTGGCGATGATTCGTTGGAGGATTATGTGAAGATTATTTCTTTGGACAAACGGAAAGAAAAGGAAGAAAAGCAGTTTAGTAAAATCAAGAGTAATCTGCGAAAACAGATTGTAGAGGCTTTCAAGAGTGGGGCTACGTATGGAGATTTGTTTAAGAAAGAACTTATTAAGAACCACCTTATACATATAGCTGAATCAGAGGAAGAAAAGTTTATGATTGAAAACTTCAGTAAGTTTACCACTTACTTTACCGGTTTTCATGAGAATCGTAAAAACATGTATTTGGAAGAAGAAAAGTCGACAGCGATTGCCTACCGCCTGATAAACGAGAACTTGCCGATCTTTTACGACAATATGCAGTCTTTCAAGAAAATTGCAGGGAGTGAGGTGGCGGCCCATTTTGTTGAAATAGAAACTGTTTATCAAGAATATCTTAAATATCTTAATGTTGGGCATATAAGTGAGATATTCAGTTTGGATTATTTTACAAATGTGCTCACGCAAGAGCAAATAGAAGTTTATAATTGTATTATCGGAGGCCGTGTTGAAGATGGCGTAAAATTGAAGGGTATAAATGAGTATGTGAATCTTTATAATCAGCAACAGAGAGACCGGAAAAAACGCTTGCCATTGCTGAAACCGTTATACAAGATGATACTCAGTGATAAAGTTGATGTCTCTTGGCTACCGGAGAAGTTTGAGAGTGACGAGGAAATGATAGGGGCAATAAATGGATTAATTAATGATTTGCAGCCGGTATTATATAGTGATAACGATAAGTCGCTAAAATATTTGTTACAACATATCGGTGAATATGACTTGTCACGAATATACATATCTAACGATTTAGGGCTTACCGATATCTCTCAACAGATGTTTGGGCAGTATGATGTTTTCACGAAGGGCATAAAGGATGAAAAACGTCAGCATGCAACTCCTACAAAGAAAGAGAGAGATAATGCGGAACTATATGAGGAAAGGATAAACAAGTTGTTCAAGTTAGAAAAGAGTTTTTCTATTGCTTATCTGAATAGTATCAGTGGTAAGACACAAACGATAGAGGCGTATTTTGCAAGTCTTGGTGCTTATGACAGAAACGGAGAACAACGAAATATATTTACTCAGATCGAGAAGGCACGTGTTGCCGCCGCTGATATACTTGCGGGAAAGCATACGAACTTGAATCAGTCAAAAAGTGATATAAAATTTATCAAGGATTTGCTGGATGCTTTCAAGGCTTTACAGCATTTCGTAAAGCCTCTGCTTGGTAGCGGTGATGAAGCGGATAAGGATAACGCTTTTTACGCAAAACTGCGTGAGGTCTGGGAAGCATTGACTTTCATAACACCTTTATACAATAAAGTGCGAAATAGGCTAACTTGCAAACCGTATAGTGAAGAGAAATTCAAATTAAATTTTGAGAATAATGGAAATTTGCTTGGAGGATGGGTTGATAGTCAGACGAAGTCGGATAACGGTACTCAATACGGCGGATACATATTCAGAAAGAAAAATTCAATAGGTGAATACGATTTCTATTTAGGAATATCTGCCGATACCAAACTGTTCCGCAAAGATGATTCTGTTATAAACGATGGAACGCTATATGAGCGTCTCGACTATTACCAAGTTAAGAGTCATACTATTTTTGGGGCAAGTTACCATGGGAATTATGATGTCGATGCAAATAGCTTGTTTGAAGCATTCCATGATGAAATAATTAAACAGAAACTCGACACATCCTTTCTAAGGAAGGATAAGGAAACAATTATTGGCTATTTAAAGCGCATTAAAAAAACAGATTCTCAAACTTACAATATATTACTGAAATCAGAGATTATAGAAAATAAGTATTCTGAAATGAAGCAACATATTCTTGCCACTCTTGCTTCATTAAGCCGTGTGCCAGCTGCTGTTGAAATTTCAAAAAGAAAAGAGCTGAGCATTGAAGAGCTTTTTGATGAAATCAGTAAGATGCCGTCTAAGTCTTTTGGATTTTTTCCTGTAAAAATAGAGGATGTTACCCATGCTAATGGAAGAGAAGTAAAACCTCTGTTTCTCTTTAAAATTAGCAACAAGGATCTGGCATATGCAGAAAAACATTCAAAAGGATTAAGAAAAAGCCGTGGAACAGACAACTTACATACTATGTATTTTAAGGTATTACTATCAATGATACAAGGTACGTATGATATAGGGACAGGTGAGGTTTTCTATAGAAAACATACTCATGAACTTGCAGAGAATACCGCCAGACATAAGGCAAATCAACCCATAAAAAATAAGAATAAAGCTAATAGAACACAAGAAAGTGTTTTCCCATATGAGATTATAAAAGATAGAAGATATACTTGTGATAAATTTCAATTTCATTTGTCAATAATAACAAACTACAATAGTCCTAAAACGGCTGATGTAAATAAACTCGTCCATGATGCTATCCGTAATGGTGAAATAGAACATATCATCGGCATTGATCGTGGTGAACGTCATCTCCTTTATTTGTCGTTGATAGATTTGAAAGGAAATATCATCAAACAGTTCATGCTAAACGAAATTATCAATGAGTATAATGGTCATACACATTCCACCAATTATAAGGATTTGCTTGTCTCTCGTGAAGGTGACCGCAATGAGGCACGTCGTAACTGGCAGAAGATAGAGAATATAAAAGAGATAAAAGAAGGCTATCTTAGTCAGGTAGTTCACATTATAGCCAAGATGATGGTGGAGTATAAAGCTATCGTTGTATTGGAGGATCTGAATGGGGGCTTTATGCGTGGGCGTCAGAAAATAGAACGACAGGTATATGAGAAGTTTGAGAAAATGCTTATTGACAAATTGAATTTCTATGTCGACAAACAAAAAGATACAGATGATATAGGCGGTGTACTTCATCCCCTCCAGCTTACAAACAAGTTTGAAAGTTTCCGCAAATTAGGAAAACAAAGTGGCTGGCTGTTTTATATTCCCGCATGGAATACGAGTAAGATAGATCCGGTTACGGGGTTTGTCAATATGCATGATACACGCTATGAGAATGCAGACAAGGCACGCTGTTTCTTCTTAAAATTCGATGTCATACGCTATAATGTAGAGAAAAACTGGTTTGAGTTTACCTTTGATTACAATAATTTTCATAAAAAGGCTGAGGGGACGCAGACGAAATGGACATTGTGTACATACGGCACACGCATAAAAACATTCCGCAATCCAAAGAAGAATAATCAGTGGGATAGTGAAAAAGTTATACTTACGGATGAGTTTAAGGAGGTTTTTGCTGATGCCGGGATAGACATAACTGGCAATCTGAAGGAAGCAATCTGTTCTCTTACGGAAAAGAAATATCTCGAACCGTTAATGCACTTGATGAAATTGTTGCTGCAAATGCGTAACAGTGAGACAAGAACCGAGGTTGACTATATTCTTTCACCGGTAGCTGATGCAGACGGTAACTTCTATGACAGTCGTAAGAATATTGCTACTTTGCCAAAAGATGCAGACGCGAACGGCGCATACAATATTGCCCGGAAAGGATTGTGGGCGATACGTAAAATCCAGACAACGCCGATTGGAGAAAAGCTGAATCTTGCCATCTCAAATAAAGAATGGTTGCAGTTTGCCCAGCAAAAGCCTTATCTTGATGAGTGAGTATATATCCATATCAACGCTCAATGATTTCATCTTCTGTCCGTACTCCATATACCTCCATAATGTGTATATGGAGACGGACGAGACGATGTATCATGCCACACCTCAGACACGCGGGCGGTCAGCGCATGCGACTGTGGACAAAAAGACAGCCAGTAACCGCGCTGATGATATACTTTCATTGCCGGTATATTCTGAAGAGTTTGGTCTTATGGGCAAAATAGACGTATATAAACGTAAGGATCGCAAACTCATTGAACGCAAGTATCGATTGAAACAAATATTCCAAGGACAGATATATCAGTTATGGGCACAGATGCTCTGTATGAAGGAAATGGGGTATGCAGTGGAAGAACTAGCTTTTTACGAGATGTCTACCAATAAGATGATTCCGATACCGATGCCCGGTGATGAAGAACTTCGGATGTTCAAGAACTTCATCGAAAGATTTCGCGAATACAATCCGGCGGAGACTTCAATCGCGATTAATCGGAACAAATGCCGTCATTGCATATATTGCAGTTTGTGTGACAAAACAACTGAAGACAATGTTTACCAATAAAGACATAGAATACCGGACCATCTTTGTTATAAACTGCATCCATGAACGGAGCATACGTGTAAGTAATGGTGAACTTCTGCTTGAAGAACAGAACGAAAGCAGTGACACGATGAAAACTCTTACTAAATTGCCGTTTCAAAAGATTCTGGCACTGTTCATCATCGGACACATACGTATTACCACCCCACTTATTGAAAAGTGCCGGAAGTTCGGTGTCTCACTTGTTGTAATGAAGCCTTCGTTGCGTCCGGTCTTCTTTTGGGCTGATTCTGCGGAAGCTAATTTTTTGTTGCGAAAACGGCAATATGAATATCAGAAGGAAGATCTCAGTATTGCAAGGGTAATTGTAAACAATAAGATAAGGAATCAGATGAAGGCTTTGTACGATACACGTCGTAAGGATGAGAGTACGGAGCAGGCTCGGATAGTGTTGCAAGGATGTATGGATGCAATAAATAATGTGAGTGACTATAACGCATTGATGGGGTTGGAAGGGGTTGCGGCCAAATCGTTTTTTGCGGCATTCTATCAGGATTTTAGTTGGCACCAACGGCGACCGCGTACAAAATGCGATTCATTGAACGCCACTCTTGATATAGGTTATACAATACTGTTTAATTATATGGAATGTTTTCTTAGAATGTTCGGCTTCGATCTCTATGTGGGTGTTTATCATCGTATGTGGTTTAAACGTAAATCACTTGTGTGTGACATCATGGAGCCTTTTCGTCCGATAATTGATAAAGCTGTGCGTACAGCATGGAATCGCAAACAGTTCTCAGAGAAGGATTTCCAAGTTCAGAAAGGTGAATACCGCCTGCGTCATGAGAATAATGCCACCTACTGCCGTGTGTTTTTTGATGCTCTTATACCGTACAAAAATGACGTTTTTAAGTATGTGCAGTCTTATTACCGGTGTTTTATGGGGAGAAGGTCAGTAAAGACTTATCCCGTATTTCTGCTATGACATGTTAGTTATAAGTTATGATATTAGTGATGACCGACTGCGCACAAAATTCTCAAAAATGTTGACAAAATATGGGGCAGTCAGACTTCAGTATTCTGTGTACGAAGTGAATAATACGGATCGAGTTATCAACAACCTCATTGTTATGATAGAGGAATCTTTTGCAAAGAAATTTGATGGTGGAGATAGTATTATTATCTTTGATGTGTCGAGTGTTAAACTGAAAAAGTATGGCAATGCCATACATCGGGATCAAGACATAGTGTATTTTTAAGTAAGAGCATAAAAATGTTGCAGACATTAGTCTCTACATATATGAAGTATCATGTTGTTTATTTTGATTATCAGATTTTTGGATATGAGTGTTTTTCTGGACAAATTATTACCCTCCCTAAATGAATCTTCAACCTTTTATTTTCAAATATTTGGTATTTAAAGAAATAATTGTACCTTTGCAAAAGTAAAGGCTATAAGCCTTAGATAATTTCTACTATTGTAGATCATTCGTCCCAAATTGACCCGATCAAGAGGCTATAAGCCTTAGATAATTTCTACTATTGTAGATGTATTCAGTCAATTCAACAGGAGGATGGGCTATAAGCCTTAGATAATTTCTACTATTGTAGATGTAAACGTACTCAATGAAATAAGCCGTGGCTATAAGCCTTAGATAATTTCTACTATTGTAGATGGCGCGCTCTGATCGGCTCCTGTCGCTCCGGCTATAAGCCTTAGATAATTTCTACTATTGTAGATAAAAAGGACGTATTGGCGTTTGCGCAATGGCTATAAGCCTTAGATAATTTCTACTATTGTAGATGGGGGTATCCTGTCCTCCGCGCACCCACCGGCTATAAGCCTTATTTAATTTCTACCATTATAGATTTTGCCTGTCGGCTGATTAATAGTAATTTTGCGCAATCAAGCAGGAAGCCTGCGACAGGCATTGCCGGGGCGGTCCGGAAGAAAAGAAAACAGGATATGAAAAGAAATATAGCTGTGATATTGGCCGGAGGCGTGGGAAAACGCCTCGGCCTGTCCACACCGAAACAGTTTTTCAAGGTGGCGGGGAAGATGGTGGTGGAACATACGGTGGATGTGTTTGAGCGCAACCCGCGTATTGACGAGATCGCCATCGTGTCGAATCCCTATTTTATAGATGAGTTTGAGAATATCACGTTGCGCAACGGATGGCGCAAGGTGAAGCGCATCCTCAAGGGCGGCAAGGAACGCTACGATTCGAGCCTGGCGGCCATCAGGTCCTACGGAGACGAGGAAGTGAACCTTATTTTTCACGATGCCGTGCGGCCGCTGCTGAGCCAGCGCGTGCTCGACGATGTGATTGATGCCCTCGCTACCCACGATGCCATAGACGTGGCCGTGCCTTCCGCCGATACTATTATTGAGGTGGAAGGAGATTTCATCAGTGCCATACCCGACCGCGCGCGGCTGCGACGCGGACAGACACCGCAGGCTTTCACCATCGCTGCCATACGGAGCGCCTACGAGAAGGCACTGACCGATCCCGCTTTCCGGGCCACGGACGACTGCGGAGTGGTGCGCCGCTACTTGCCCGACACGCCTGTGTATGTGGTGAGAGGAGAGGAAACGAACATGAAACTGACCTATAAGGAAGACACCTATATGCTCGATAAGTTCTTCCAGTTGCGCAACTGCACACCGGCAAACTGCGGACCGGAGGGGACCGGCCTGGCCGGACGTGTGGCCGTGGTGTTCGGCGGCAGCTACGGAATCGGGGCGGAGATCGTGTGCATGTTGCGCGAGCGTGGGGCGGCGGTCCACAGTTTCTCGCGGGGCGAAACGGGAACCGATGTGGGGCGGCGGTCCGATGTGGAGGACGTGCTGAGACAGGTGGCTGCCGGCGAGGGACGCATCGACTTTGTGGTGAACACGGCAGGCGTCCTGAACAAGGAGCCGCTGGCTGCCATGAGCGCGGAGACCATCGCCGCGGCGGTGAACACCAATTATATGGGTACGGTGAATGTGGCTGTGGCGGCATATCCGTATCTCCGGCAAAGCAAGGGCAAGCTGATTTTCTTTACTTCGAGTTCCTATACCCGCGGACGGGCCTTCTACAGCATTTATTCCTCTACGAAGGCGGCCATCGTGAATTTCGTGCAGGCCATAGCCCAGGAGTGGGAATGCGACGGGATAAAGGTCAACTGCATCAATCCCGAGCGTACGCGTACCCCCATGCGGGTGAAGAACTTCGGCAACGAGCCTGCCGACTCGTTGCTGACGGCGGAGAAAGTGGCGGAAGCCACGCTGGAGGCATTGGCCTCGGACTATACCGGGCTGGTGATAGACGTAAGAAGAAAAGGCATCGACGAGGACTGAGGAGGAGAGACACATGAAAAATACATATCTGGAAGAGTTCAGACGGCGGCAGCTGAGGAAATGCCAGCTCAAGCAGCTGGCCATTCTCGAAGTGATCGACGACATCTGCCGGAAGCACGGCATTGACTATTGGCTCGACGGAGGCTCGCTGCTCGGGGCGGTGCGTCACGGAGGGTTCATCCCTTGGGACGACGACATCGACATCGCCATGCGGCGCGATGACCTCGAAAGGTTCTGCGCCGTGGCTCCGGCCGAACTTGACAGCGGCCTGATGCTGCAGACGCCGGAGACCGAGCCGGATTCCAAGGAGCCTATCGTCAAGGTGCGCGATCTCAATTCCTTCTTTGTGGAGGGCGGGGACAATTTTGCGGCAGAATACCAGAAGGGCCTTTATGTTGACATCTTCCCCTTTATTTCCTATCCCTCGTTGCCTCGGAAGACTGTGAAGTTCCTGACCCGCGGCATTTCGCGGAGCCGTGCCATACTGGTCAAGCCGCACCGCTATTCGGTGCGGGCGGTGGCGGAGTTCTTTTATTTCGGGGCCAAGTTCGCCTTCTGCCGTGCGGTGTGGGCGTTGCTCGGTCTGTTCGCTAAGCGCGGCGAGTATCTGTCGAACACGCTCAACAACAACGGCTATGGCATCATGCACCGCCGTGAGTGTATCTTCCCCTTAGGCGAGATAGAGTTTGAGGGAAAACGCTTCCGGGCACCGGCCGATCCGGATGCCTATCTGAGGGATCTGTACGGAAACTATATGGAGCTGCCTCCGGTGGAGAAGCGGGTGATTCATTCCGTCTTCATCCTGCCCGAGCTGATCGGGGAGCAACAGTAGTCCGTGGGCGCAATAAGCCTTTTTTTGGGGGGGAGTTTGACGGATTTTTAGCAAGGCGTGTAAAAGTTTTTACGTGCCTTGTAAAACTTTTTACACGCCTTGTAAAAGCTTTTACACGCCGTGTGAAAATTCTATGGACCGATAGTGTTTTTTTCGCATCTTGCAGAAAAATCGTCGCCGTTGTTCCGCTTGTCTACAAGTCGTGTTGGCGCAGGCGGAACGCTGCCAGTTCCTCGTATTTGGTTCCCGGCCGTCCGTAGTTGGCGAACGGGTAGATGCTGATGCCGCCGCGCGGCGTGAAGAGGCCGGTCACCTCAATGTATTTCGGGTCCATCAGCCGCACAAGGTCTTTCAGGATCACGTTCACGCAGTCCTCGTGGAAGTCGCCGTGGTTGCGGAAGCTGAACAGATAGAGCTTGAGGCTCTTGCTCTCCACCATGCGCCGGCCGGGCAGATAGCTGATGCGGATTTCCGCAAAGTCCGGCTGGCCGGTGATGGGGCAGAGGCTGGTAAATTCCGGGCAGTTGAAGCGCACCCAGTAGTCGTTGTCGGGGTGTTTGTTCTCAAAGGTCTCCAGCACCTCGGGGGCGTAGTCGTCCCTGTATTCCGTCTTTCGGCCCAGTGCTTGCAGGTTTTCTTCTTCTCTCATATTCTTGGGTCTTTGTTTTTGCGTTCAAGGTATTTTTCCAGTCCTTCGCGGCGCAGCCGGCAGGCGGGGCAGTGTCCGCAGCCGTCGCCCTGGATGCCGTTGTAGCAGGTCAGGGTGTCCTTCCGCACCAGGTCGAGCACCCCGAGACGGTCGGCCAGGGCCCATGTCTCGCATTTGTCTATCCACATCAGCGGCGTATGGATGACGAACTGTTCCTCCATTGCCAGGTTCAGCGTGACGTTCAGGCTTTTCACAAAGGCGTCCCGGCAGTCGGGATAGCCCGAAAAGTCCGTTTGCGACACCCCTGTTACCAGATGTCTGATGCCATGCTCGCGGGCATAGACGGCAGCAATGCTCAGAAAGAAAAGGTTGCGTCCGGGCACGAACGTGTTGGGCGGTCCGGCGGCCGGTTTCTCTCGGTCCATCTCGATGGAGGTGTCGGTGAGCGAGTTGCTGCCCAGACGGCTTATGAACGAAACGTCCATGCAGTCGAAATCGACATGGGCCTTGCGGGCTATCTCGCGGGCCAGTTCCACCTCGCGTGCGTGTTTCTGTCCGTACACGAAACTCAGGGCCGACACTTCGGCAAAATGCTCACGCGCCCAGAACAGGCAGGTCGTGGAGTCCTGACCGCCGCTGAAGACGACGAGCGCTTTCTCTTCACTTATCATAAATCTTTGATCTTGAAAATATTGTATCGGATATTACTGTCGAAGGTATCGGTGCCCTCGGTGCGCTTCATGTATCTTACCACGCGCACCGTTACGGGGAGTGCCAGTATCTCGTAGAGGGTTTTCAGCATCACCTGTGTCAGCATGATGGCGGGCATCACGCTCCAGGGCACCACGCCGCCCAGTGCCAGGGGGAAGAAGATGACGGAGTCCGCCGTCTCGCCGGCAACGGTCGATGCGATGGCGCGTAGCGAGAAGCGCCGGCCGCCGTCGCGTATCTTCATGCGGCTCATCACGTAGGCATTCAGGAACGATCCTGCCAGAAAGGCCAGAAACGAGGCGGCGGCAATGCGTGGCGCCAGTCCGAAGAGGGCATGGAAGCCTTCTTCGCCTTTCCAGTACGGAGCGGCCGGCAGGGCGTCGGCCGCTACTCCGAACAGCACGAACAGGAAATTCATCAGAAAACCGGCCCAGATGACGAGGCGCGTCTTGCGGTAGCCCCACACCTCGACAAGGCAGTCATTGATAATATAGGAAACGGGAAAAACAATCAGTCCGGCCGTCAGTTCCAGCGGTCCGAGGGTCACCTGTTTCGTCTCTAACAGGTTGGCTGCTATCAGGCAGACACAGAAAAGCATTCCCAGCAGCATGAAGGGAAGGCTTACGCACGGTTCTTTCTTCATATCTCTTGTTTTTTACGAGGTTTGTCAAGCACTCGGGTTCTTTACGGGCCCTTTTGGTGGGGCTTAGCCGGCGCGAAGTTACGATTTTCTTTGCGGGCGGACAAATGAAAGGGGAAATATTGAGACAATCAGTGCTTATTATGGACTTAAATACAAATAAATATTAAATTTGCAAATTTACCCCCCCAATTTCGTTAATGTATATAAACTTTCTGTATTTGCAGCACCTTCCGGCACGGTAGGGTAAAGCTGTGGGCCCGAATGGTCCGCAGCGGAAAACTCTTCCTCGACTTTTTGTGAATCAACATTTATAACATGGAAAACCCAGGGGTCATCCGCGCCTGGGTTTTCCAATCTATTCTTTGTTTGCAAAATTAACTGATATAGAGTCATCTGAAGGTGTGCAAAATATGGCAGAACCACGAATAGGAATCACAGATGCCATCCCGGGACCTATATTTCTTCATAATGCCAAGAAAAATCGCTAAATTTGCAGTAACAAAGATGCACGACAAGCGAGTCCTGTGGCATAAACAAGGATTATAGCCCATTGGCAAAACCGTCTTCAAAACCGATTTCTCGGACAGGAAAAAGGCAACGGATAGGTAGCGATTCAGCCTCCCAACACTTCCAAAAACCGAAAATTCCGCCTAAAGCAGCCCTCGGACGAATAATGCCAATCTCTCCTAATTTTCAACACATTACTTTATTTCCCAATCTATGCCGTAGTCTCGCGAATTTTGACTATATTTGTAGCCCGTTCAAGGAGGAACAAAAATATTTATGGCAAGAGTAATATCAAAGGAAAGTGTGAAGCGTGGCAATGCCGCGATGATACACGGAGTGAAGCGCGGTGTGTCGGTTGACGGTCGCAACGTGTCCGTGCGTTGCCGCACTGTTACGGGCGTATGTACAATGACATTTTCCAGAGCGAAGATTGTCAAGGAGGCCGGTAAGGCATTTGCTAAAGTTCTTTCTTTGCGGCATCCACAACCGACTGTCAACTGAACAATTACCGTAGTCAGGCGGAAACAATGCTGTCGGAAATGGTGGGAAATATCGCAAATGAAGAACTGACACATTAAGTATCTTAGCAGGAGTTGTTTCCACTTTGCTGTTTACCTTGATTGCTGGAATCTTCTATTTTATCGGCGAAACCTCAGACCGTTCAACTCGTAGCAAGACAAAGGAACTGATGGAAAACGTATATAAGGTTCCGTCAGATAGTATAATGACAAGGGCCAAATAAATTTCTTAGAAACGCAAAGATGAAAGAGGTCCCTTTTCGGACACCCTCCTTTAATTATTTAATTCTTCAATTATTTTCGCGAAGCGACAGGAAACCGGCGAAGCCGGTCATCCATCGTTCTTTTCATAAATAGGAAAGAATGTGTTTGGCAGGTTTTATTATTTGTCGTAGCTTTGTGTAGCAGGGTAGTTTGCGCCAAATGGTATGATGGGAAAACATCGAAGGACAACCATCGTACCTCCAATCGGAACAAACCGTAGCATTGATGCCGAGACCGTAATCCGGATAAGGTTCTCGTCATTCTGTCTTGTTTTTGTCCTGCCGGAGAGGCACTCTCCCGATTTTTGTGTAAATTTGCCGCGTTATGAGCAAGCAGATTCCATTTCTTATTATCTATATAGCCTTTCTTTGTCCTTTTGTCCATTTGCGGGCGCAGATGCCGATCTCTCCTCTTGACGACGAGAACCGTTCCCACTGGGCCGAAGAGGACTCTGTGGAGAAGGTCGATGTGCCGGTAGGGTCCTACGTGTGGACCGTAGACCGCCGTTTCGGCATGGTGCGTCCCGCACTGCCCGACACGCTGCCCCATGCCTTCCAGAACACGGCTTTTACCGACGGCTTGCGCGGACACTATAATTTCACGGGCAACCTCGGCGCGCCCCGTCAGAGCCGTCTCTTCACCGAATGGCAGGACGGGATGCTTGGCAGCCAGTTCATCTTTCAGCGGCCTTACGACTTCTTCATCACCCAGCCCGACGAACTGCTGTTCTATAATACCAAATCCCCGCTGACGAACATCACCTATCACGAATGCGGCAACAAGCAGAACGGCGAAGACCGCATCCGGGCCGTCTATGCCGTGAACGTCAACCGCCGGTTGGGGATAGGCTTCAAGCTGGACTATCTTTACGGCCGCGGCTATTATGCGAACCAGTCTACCGCCCATTTTGACGGCACCCTTTTCGGCTCCTACATCGGAGAACGCTACCAGCTTCACTCCATGTACTATGCCAACCACCTGAAGAATGCCGAGAACGGAGGAGTGGAGGATGATGCCTACGTGACCAACCCCGAGAGCTTCCCTACGAAATACAGCCCCGCCGATATGCCCGTCAATTTGCAGAAGACGTGGAACAAGCTGAATGTGAACACCTTTTTTCTGACCCACAGATACAGCCTCGGCTTTACCCGCTGGCGCGATCCCGAAGGAAATGTCGTGCGCCGGAACTCCGGCGCGGGCGGGCGGCTGATGAACCGCATCGGCATCCGTCCCGACAGCTTGCTGCGCGATACGGCGCAGGTGGCGGAGGACTCGCTCATGCTCGTCTCCGAGTTCGTGCCCGTGGCCGGCATCATCCACACGCTGCGTCTGGACCACAACAACCGCCGCTTCCTTTCCAACTTCCGCTCCAATGCCGACAACCGCACCTATTTCGACCGTTACTATCTGCCCGGCGATTCGGCCAACGACTTTACGAAAAACGTGCGGGTGGAGAATCTGCTGGCCCTCGAACTGCGCGAGGGCTTCAACAAATGGGTGAAGTCCGGCCTGCGCCTCTACGTGCGGCACGAGTTGGAAAGTTTCACGCTTCCCGACGAACGGAAAAATGTTATGAAGTTCCACGAGAACTATCTCAGTCTCGGTGCCCAGCTGATGAAGGAGCAGGGCCGTCTTTTCCACTACAACCTGTTGGGCGAGATACGCACCACGGGCAGCGACTGGGGCGAGTTCAACGTGGAGGGAAATGCCGATCTCAATTTCCCCCTGTTGCGCGACACCCTGAGGCTGCGCCTGGACGGATATGTGCGTAACGAGCAGCCGTCCTTCTATTTCCGGCACTTCCATGCCCGCAACGCCTGGTGGGACAACTCCCTCGACCATGTGTTCCGCACCCGCGTGGGGGGCCTGTTGTCGTGGAACAAGACACAGTTGGCCGTACATGTGGAAACGATGCAGAACTATACCAGCTTTGCCGAGGGGCTGACCTCCGCAACGGATCCCGAGACCAACGAGCGGCGGTTCTTCCATTCCGTAGGGGTGCGCCAAAGTTCCAAAAACGTACAGCTCCTTTCCGCCACGCTGCGGCAGGATTTCCGCTGGGGCATTCTCAACTGGGAAAACGAGTTCACCTATCAGGCCACGTCCGACAAGGACATCTGCCCCTTGCCGGCCTTCACGGGATATACCAACCTCTATCTGCTGTTCCGCATCGCCAAAGTGCTGCGCACCGAGTTCGGCGCCGACCTGCGGTATTTCACGGAATATTATGCTCCCACATACTCGCCCGTTATCGGCCAGTACTGCCTGCAAGATCCCGCGGAGCGTGTCAAGGTGGGCAATTATCCCGTGGTCAACGTCTATGTCAATTTCCATCTGAAACACACCCGCTTCTACTTCATGGCATCCCATGTCAACCGTTCTTCGGGCGGGCGTCCTTTTCTGGTGCCCCATTATCCGCTGAACGAGATGGTGATTCGGCTGGGACTTTCCTGGAATTTCTTCAATTAGAAGTCCGCCTTTCAACGGAAAGTAGTAAATTTGTCACCGTTACTTAAAAAAGAAAGAAATGCCCAAGATTTCAGAACGTGCCGTTGAGATGCCGGCTTCGCCCATCCGCAAACTGGCCCCGTTGGCGGCTGCCGCCAAAGAGCGGGGAGTGCATGTCTACCATCTCAATATCGGCCAGCCCGATTTGCCTACGCCCGAAGCCGGTCTTGACGTGTTGCGTCACATTGACCGTACCGTGTTGGAATATAGCCCCAGTCAGGGATTCAAGAGCTACCGCGAGAAACTGACCCGTTATTACGAGAAGTACAACATCCACCTGTCGGCGGACGACATCATCGTCACGGCCGGAGGTTCCGAGGCGGTGCTGTTCTCCTTTCTCTCCTGTCTGAATCCCGGCGACGAAATCATTGTGCCCGAGCCGGCCTATGCCAACTACATGGCGTTCGCCATCTCGGCGGGTGCGCGTATCCGTACCATAGCCACCACGATAGAGGAAGGCTTCTCGCTTCCGAAAGTGGAGAAGTTCGAGGAGCTGATCAACGAGCGCACCCGTGCCATCCTGATCTGCAATCCCAACAACCCCACGGGCTATCTCTATACCCGCAGGGAGATGAACCAGATCCGCGATCTCGTCAGGAAGTACGACCTTTATCTCTTTTCCGACGAGGTATACCGCGAATTTATCTATACAGGGTCGCCTTATATCTCGGCCTGCCATCTCGAAGGAATCGAGAACAACGTTGTCCTGATTGATTCCGTCTCCAAGCGGTACAGCGAGTGCGGCATCCGCATCGGCGCCCTCATCACGAAGAATGCCGAAGTGCGTCAGGCCGTGATGAAGTTCTGTCAGGCCCGTCTCAGTCCCCCCCTCATCGGCCAGCTGGTGGCCGAGGCCTCGTTAGACGAGCCGGAGGAGTACAGCCGTGAGGTCTACGATGAATACGTGGAGCGACGCAAATGCCTCATCGATGGCCTCAACCGCATCCCCGGAGTGTATTCGCCCATTCCGATGGGGGCTTTCTATACGGTGGCGAAACTTCCGGTGGACGATGCCGAGAAGTTCTGTGCCTGGTGTCTGACCGATTTTGAATATGAGGGACAGACGGTGATGATGGCTCCCGCTGCCGGATTCTATACCACGCCCGGTGCCGGCCGCGATCAGGTGCGCATCGCCTATGTGCTGAACAAGGACGACCTGACGCGGGCGCTGGAGGTGCTGCGCAAGGCTCTTGAAACTTATAATGCCCTGAACGCGGCAAACGACGCACCGGCGAGATGAATCTGTTTTTAGCCCGCCGCTTCTTTCGTAGCGGCAACAAGGAGAACAAGAGAAAGGCTTCCGCTCCCGCTATCCGCATCGCGACGGCGGGAGTTGCTTTGGGGCTGGTCGTGATGATCCTTTCTCTGTGTATGGTGAAAGGTTTCCAAAGTGAGGTGAGCCGCAAACTGACGGGTTTTGCCTCGCAGATGGAAATTCTGGACCTCAAGTCCTGTACTTCTCCCGAGAGCTATCCCATTGTGACGGATGCCGCCTTCATCGACAAGGTGAGACACATCCCCGGTGTGGCCCGTGTGCAGCGTGTGAGCGGCAAGATGGGCATTCTGAAAACCGAAGACAGTTTTCAGGGAGTGGCGCTCAAAGGAGTGGGACAGGACTACGACCTGAATTTCATCCGGGAGAATCTGGTGGAAGGCGAGATGCCGGTCTTCACCGACAGCGCTTCCACCAACAAGATACTGATCTCGCAGATGCAGGCGGACGCGCTGGGCCTGAAAGTAGGCGGAAGGGTTTATGCCTATTTCTTTGAGAACACGGTGAAGATGCGGCGTTTCGAGATTGCCGGCATCTACCGGACCAATCTTTCGCAGTATGACAAGCTGTTCGTCATCACGGACATTTATACTGTGGGGCGGCTCAACGGCTGGGAGCCGGACCAGAGTTCGGCCTTGGAACTCTCGTTCGATGATTTCGACCGTCTGGACGAAATGCAGGTGCGCGTGGCGCGTGTCGTCAACGGCACGACAGACCGTAACGGAGCCTCCTATTCGGCCCTCAGCATCAAGGAGAACCCGCGGGTGGCCTCTGTCTTTACGTGGCTGGAACTGCTGGATTTCAATGTGCTCATCATTCTGGTCCTGATGGTCTGCGTGGCCGGTTTCACGATGGTGAGCGGACTGCTGATTCTCATTCTGGAGCGTACGAATACGATCGGGGTGCTGAAGGCGATGGGAGCCACGAACACGCGCATCCGGCATATCTTCCTGTGGTTTGCCGCCATGATAGTGGGCCGCGGTCTGCTCATCGGCGATGCCGTCGGGCTGGCCGTTATCTGGGCGCAGAGCCGTTGGGGGCTGGTTCGTCTGGATCCCGCTACCTACTATGTGGATGCTGTTCCCGTGGAATTCAATGTATGGTGGATTCTGGGGCTGAACGCAGCTACCCTGTTCATTACGGTGCTGGCACTCATCGTTCCAAGTTTCATGATATCGCGCATCCAGCCCGCCCGGGTGATCCGTTTCGACTGATCCGTGCTCTGTATCTGTTGCGGAAGGAAAAACAAAATCCGGACCGAGGCTTTCCGTGTTGGAAAGTCCTGCAGTCCGGATTTCTTTTTTGGGAGAGGGTGGATGCGGCGGATTCCGTCTATTACTTGTTTTTGTGCCGGTTGGCCCGGCGGGTGCGGATTTCCGCCTTCTTCTTGGCGGCACCTGAGCCGTGTTGGCCGGTGACGTAAGTCTTCTTCTTGGCTTTTGTCCTGACCTTGTCCTCTTTGGGGGCGGCTTTGAGTTTCGCGCCCTTGAAGACGATTCCGCCGGTCATGGCCTGGGTGATTTCCCGGTCGTCTGCTTTTCTCATGGTGGGCGGCCGTTTTTTTAATGGTGGAACAGGCGTATGCCGGTGAAGGACATGGCGATGCCGTATTTGTCGCAGGTGGCGATGACGTGGTCGTCGCGCACCGATCCGCCGGCCTGTGCCACGTAGGCCACGCCGCTTTTGTGGGCGCGCTCAATGTTGTCGCCGAAGGGGAAGAAGGCGTCCGAACCGAGGGAAACGCCCTTGTTCAGGGCAATCCATTCCTTCTTCTCTTCGCGCGTGAGCACCTCGGGGCGTTCGGTGAAGAACTGCTGCCATGCGCCTTCGGCCAGCACATCGTCGTGATCTTCGGAAATGTAGATGTCGATGGTGTTGTCGCGGTCGGCCCGGCGTATGCCCGGCACGAAAGGCAGGCCCATCACCTTCGGGTGCTGGCGCAGCCACCAGATGTCGGCCTTCTGTCCGGCCAGCCTGGTGCAGTGTATGCGGCTCTGCTGTCCGGCCCCGATGCCGATGGCCTGTCCGTCCTTCACGTAGCAGACGGAGTTGCTCTGCGTATATTTCAGGGTGATGAGGGCGATCATGAGGTCGCGGCGGGCGGCTTCGGGGAAGTCCTTGTTCCGTGTGGGGATGTTCTCGAAAAGGCTGTCGCCCGTCAGGTCTATCTCGTTGCGTCCCTGCTCGAAGGTCACTCCGAACACCTGTTTGTGCTCGATGGGAGCGGGGCGGTAGTCCGGATCAATCTGTATGATGTTGTACGTGCCCTTGCGTTTGGCCTTCAGTATTTCGAGAGCCTCGGGGGTGAAGCCGGGAGCGATGACGCCGTCCGACACCTCGCGCTTGATGAGCAGCGCCGTAGCCTTGTCGCAGGGGTCGCTCAGGGCGATGAAGTCTCCGTAGCTGGACATGCGGTCCGCGCCGCGGGCGCGGGCATAGGCCGAGGCGACGGGCGAGAGCGGTTCTTCCGTGTCGTCGACGAAATAGATTTTGCGCAGGGTCTCGTCGAGCGGCAGACCCACGGCGGCTCCGGCGGGCGAGACGTGCTTGAAGGAGGTGGCGGCGGGCAGGCCGGTGGCTCTTTTCAGTTCGCTTACGAGTTGCCAGCCGTTGAGGGCATCGAGAAAATTGATGTAGCCCGGGCGGCCGCCGAGTACCTGGATGGGGAGTTCGCCCTCGTCCATGTAGATGCGCGAAGGCTTCTGGTTGGGATTGCACCCGTACTTTAATGCCAGTTCTTTCATGTGGTTTGTATGGATTGTTTTTTTCTGACTGCAAAGATAGGATTTTTTTGCTTGTAATCAGAAAGGCGAGCCGGCTAATTGTCTTTCCTTCCGGAAGGTATGGAAAAGACAGACCTGTTTTTATTTCCCGAGTGTCGGTTGGCGAGGGAGCGTCCCGAAATTTTTTCAAAAAATTATGTACAGACTTTAACGTATCTCCGGAAAGTTTAACATCAAAGTTTTTCGGAAAAACTCCAGAAACGGACCTATTTTTCACAAGATAGTATGTTTTTCAAAAAAGTTCCGACCTTTTTTAAAAAAGATCGGATGTTTTTTTCACGTTAAGTGACGAAAAAAACCGCCCGTCAGGCGGCTTTTCAGGGTTCTTCTACTTTGCTGATGCAAATATACAACGTCGGCGGGCGAAAAGCAAATGTTAATTAACCTACGTTTACATTAGGCCCGAAACAGCCTTTTGGCCTATCGCCGCTAAACGTGAAGCGACCAGGGCTCTTTTTAGCAGTTCCCGCCTGTCGGTCTGTCGGCTTCGTTTCTTCCCGTCCCGTGATGTTTTTTTGGGCGGGCAGACAAAAAAATACCAATTTTGTTTGGTGGAGAAAACTATTTGGTCTACATTTGCAGTGTACTACATAACTGTAACACTATAATTATAAGATAAAATGTTGGAAATAAAGAATGTAACGTTTGGCTATGGACTCCGCGGTTCTGAGATTTTCAAGGATTTCAGTCTGCAACTGGCTCCGAACGGCATCTACGGCCTCTTCGGCAAGAACGGTACGGGCAAGTCTACGCTTCTGTATCTGATGAGCGGCCTGTTGCGTCCGCAGCAGGGGCGGGTGGAGATAGACGGGTTGTGTCCGCAGGATCGGCGGCCGGAACTGCTCCGGGAAATTTTCTTAGTGCCCGAAGAGTTTGAACTGCCCGACATTTCGCTGGAGCGGTACGTCTCGCTCAACGAAGGTTTCTATCCCCGTTTCAGCCGCGAGGTGCTGGCCGGATGTCTGGCCGATTTCGACTTGCCCGGCACGTTGCGCTTGGGGCAGTTGTCGATGGGGCAGAAGAAAAAGGTCTACATGAGTTTCGCTCTGGCGGCGGGAACGCGCGTGCTGCTGATGGACGAACCTACCAACGGACTCGACATCCCCTCGAAGAGCCAGTTCCGCAAAGTCATCTCGCGCCACATGGCCGACGACCGCATCCTGGTGATCTCCACCCACCAGGTGAGGGACGTGGAGATGCTCATTGATCACGTGGTGATGCTGGACGGCACGCGCCTGCTGCTGAACATGCCGCTGACGGACATCGGCAAGGCTCTTTGTTTTGAGGAGCGGTCGGCCGGAACGGATACGTCCGACGCGCTCTATGTGCAGCCTTCCGTTCACGGCAACAGCGTAGTGCGGGCCAATGCCGGAGAAGAGGACACACCGGTCGATCTGGAACTTCTCTTCAACGCCTTGCTGCAGCGGCCGGATCTGTTAGGGAAAAACGGTAGCCGTCCCGAATGAAATCTTAATTTTATCCAAACTGAAAACAATGAAAAATATGCCATCCTTTGATTTTCGCCGTTTCACCATGTTGTTGGGCCACGAGCTGGCGGGCAACTGGCGCAGGCACCTGAGGGAATTCCTCGTGTTCTATGTGGTGTTCCTTGCCTGCATAGGCTCTGTTTTTTATGTTCCGAGCCGTTATGGCATTGGACCCGATGTGGTGGATCACTGGACCTACCCCGATGAAGCGACCATGTTCGAGAGTGCCGTTTGGGCAGTTTCGATAGCGTTCTCTGTGTTGCTGGTGTATGGCGTGAGCCTTACGTTCTCCCATCTTTACACCAGGCAGCAGCGCATAGCCTGGTTGATGCTTCCGGCCACGAATCTTGAAAAATTCCTGGCGCGGGTGCTTGTCTACAGTGTCTTGTGGTCCGTGGCCCTGCTTGTGGCCCTGGTGCTGGCCGATGTCACACGCATGCTGGTGTTTCCTCTGTTCGGCCACGGCTATTCCTCGCTGTTGCCGGAGCTGGAGCGCAGATGGAGAGCGTATGTGGAAGATTTCTTCGACTCAGGCCTCGGGCATCAGGTGCAGATCGTCCTTTCGTATGTGACGCTGCTGACGGGCAGCGCGCTTTTCCGGCGTTACGCGCTGGTCAAGACCGCTTTCGGACTGTTCCTGGCATCCCTGTTGATATTGCTGATTGCCGACATGGGCCGGTTCGGAAATCTTTTGTTCCTGGACAACGTGACGGTGCAGGTGTGGAATGTGGTGCTGATAGCCGGCGGATTGTGGCTGTCGTGGCGGCAGGTGTCGCACATGCAGGTCATTCCGCGGCATAATTCCTTGTTGAAATTAAGAAAGAGAAAAGAAGCATGAAGTTCAAGGACGGACAACCTATTTATGTGCAGATAGCGGAGCGACTGTCCGACGAGATCATTTCGGGCAAGTACCCGCCCGGCGGACGTGTGCCCGGAGTGAGGGAGTATAGCGTGATGTTCGAGGTGAATATCAACACGACGGTGCGGGCATACGACCTGCTGGCCATGCGCGGCATCATCTCGCAGCGGCGCGGGCTGGGCTATTTTGTCACCGAAGACGCTCAGCGGCTGATTCTTTATACGCGCCGGCGGGAGTTCTTCGAGGGCGACCTGCCCGAGCTGCAACGCCGGATGACCCTGCTGGATATCAGTCTGGAAGATGTGGTCAACGCATTGAAAAATAATAAATTGGGGGGGTGCTCTGTGGAAGATCAGGGTTCCGCGCCCCAGCTATGACATAGCAGTATATCACTAAAAAATAAAAAGAAAAGTAGTATGAAAAGATTGTGTTATTCCGTTCTGATGGCAATGGTTTTCATGTTGATCTCGTGTGCGGATTTTGTATCGGACAAACGGGTAAAGGGAAACGGGAAGATGGTGACGAAGAATGTCTCCGTGGGTGATTTCCAGGAAATATCCGTGGCGCAGGCCATCCGGCTGGTGTTTGTGCAGCAGCCTGGCCGGCCCAAGGTAGAGGTGCGGACGGACGAGAACATCCATCCCTTGCTGGACATCGCCGTGGAGCATGGAGAACTGAACGTGCGTTACAAACGGAACGTGCAGGTGAGGAATGCGAGAACTGTGGTCACGGTCTATGCTCCGGACCTGAGCGGAGTAGAGGCTTCGAGCGCATCGTCGGTGGAGCTTCGCAACGGATTGAACCGCTATGGCAAACTGGAGATTGAGACTTCCAGTGCGGCCTCGCTGTCGGGTAAAGGTACCATACAGTGCAAGGAAGTGTCGCTGGAAGCGTCAAGTGCTTCCAGCCTTAAACTGAGCGGAGTGAAGACCGACATCCTGGACTGCGAGGCCTCCAGCGGAGCCGATGTGAAGGTAGAGGCGGTGAAAGCCGGCCGTGTGGATTGCGAGGTGTCGAGCGGCGCGGATGTTGACCTGAGCGGCTCCGCACGTGAAGTGGACTTCGATGCGTCGAGCGGTGCGGACATCAATGCGGGCGGTCTGAAAGCGGAAACCGGCCAGGCGAAGGCATCGAGCGGAGCCGATGTGAGATGTAATGTAACGGGAAGGTTTTCCCGCAAAACCAGTTCGGGAGGTTCGGTCGTCAACGGCTGACCCCCTGACGGCAAGAGTAAATGTCAGAGAAAATGATTCATCTGGAAAACATACACAAGACATACTATGCCGGAGCACCGCTGCATGTGCTCAAAGGCATCAGTCTGGACATCGGGGAAGGTGAGTTTGTCAGCATCATGGGAGCCTCGGGATCGGGCAAGAGCACGCTGCTCAACATCCTGGGCATTCTGGACAACTATGACGAAGGACTCTACACGCTGGGCGGCACGCCGGTGAAGAACCTGAGCGAGAGCCGCGCGGCCGACTACCGGAACCGGATGATCGGTTTCATCTTTCAGTCGTTCAACCTGATCCCGTTCAAGAACGCGATGGAGAATGTGGCGCTTCCGCTTTATTATCAGGGAGTGTCGCGCCGCAAGCGCAACGCGCTGGCATTGGAATACCTGGAACGTCTGGGTCTGAAAGAGTGGGCGCATCACATGCCCAACGAACTGAGCGGCGGACAGAAACAGCGTGTGGCCATTGCCCGGGCCATCATCACGAAGCCGAAGATCATTCTGGCGGACGAACCTACCGGAGCGCTCGACAGCAAGACTTCGGAGGAGGTGATGCAGCTGCTTACCCGCCTGAACGATGAGGGCATGACGGTGGTTGTCGTGACGCACGAGCGCGGTGTGGCCTACCGCACGCACAAGATTGTACATATCAAGGACGGACTCATCGGCGAGGTGGAGGAGAACCTCAACCCCTCGGCCTCTCCGTTCGGCGAGCTGATGAAATAAAAAAGGAGAGGAGACAGCATATATGTATGATTCTTTGCTGGAAATATGGGCCGGCCTGAAACGCAACAAACTGCGCACGGCCCTGACGGGACTTTCGGTCAGCGTAGGCATATTCCTGCTCATCGTTCTGCTTGGGGCCGGCAATGGCCTCATACACGCCTTCGAGAACAACTCGGGACAGTGGGCCATGGACCTGGTGCGCGTGTGGCCGGGAATGACCTCGCGCCCTTACGGCGGACTGGAATCCGGTCGTGAGATAAAGTTTGACCGCCGCGACATCGAACTGTCGGGGCGCGACTTCCCGGACCGGGTGACGGCCGTCGGGGCGGAAAATTCGCAAGGCGGCGTGACCGTCGTAAACGGCACGGAGGTGCAGTCTGCCTCGTTCAAAGGTGTCTTTCCCGACTATCGGGACATGAGCCGTGTCAAGCTGGTGGCCGGCCGTTACATCAACCGGACAGACCTCGTGAACAGCCGCAAGGTGATGGTCATCGGCGAAAAGGCGGCCCGCGAGCTTTTCGGCGGTGTGGACAAGGCGGTCGGGAAAATGCTGAAGGCCGACGGGAACATGTTCCGCGTCATCGGTATCTATTCGGACCGCGGACAGTGGGGCAGCATGGAGGCGCATGTACCTTTCACGACGGTGCAGACCATCTATAACAAGGGAAAGGACGTGCAGTCGCTGATGCTCCGCGTGAACGGAGTGGACGGGCAGGAAAGCAGCGAGGCCTTTAACAAGGACTATCGCCGTGCCTTAGCGGCCCGTCACCGTTTCGATCCCGAGGACGAGAGCGCGGTGTGGTTGTGGAACACGTCTGTCGGCGCGAAGGAAAGCGCCATGGCGATGGGCATGTTGCGCAAGGCGCTCTGGATTGTCGGACTGTTCACTTTGCTTAGCGGTGTGGTGGGCATCTCCAACATCATGCTCATCACCGTCAAGGAGCGTACCCGCGAGTTCGGCATCCGCAAGGCGCTCGGGGCGCGTCCGGCTTCGATATTGCGTTCCGTGTTGCTGGAGAGTGTCATCATTACCGCGTTCTTCGGTTACATCGGACTGGTAGCCGGCGTGGCGGCTACGGAATATATGAATGTCGTGGCCGGCAGCCAGACCGTGAAGGTGGCGGGTATGGAAATGGAAGTGTTCAAGGACCCTACGGTGGATATGCCGGTAGCCTTGCAGGCGCTGGCAGTGCTGGTGGCGGCCGGACTGATTGCCGGTTTTGTCCCGGCGCGGAAGGCTGTGCGGGTGAAGCCTGTGGAGGCATTGAATGCCCGGTAAAGGAAGGAGGAAAGACATGATCATAGATTACGACAAGATACAAGAAATATTGCAGACGCTGTCCCGCAACAAGTCGCGCAGTTTTCTTACCGCGTTCGGCATCTTCTGGGGCATCTTTATGCTGGTGTTCCTGATGGGAGGCGGCGAAGGGCTGAAGCGCAGGATGGCCCGGAACTTTGACGGATTCGCGCAGAACTCCTGCTTCGTGATGGCCAATACCACCGGAAAGGCCTATAAGGGTTTCCGGCAGGGGCGCACGTGGAGCCTGACGGACCGCGATGTGGACCTGCTGCGGCGCCGGGTGCCTCATGTGGCCACGGTCACGCCCATGCTGGCCCAGTGGGGAAAGGTGATGAAATACCGCGACAAGGCACGCACGGGAATCCTCAAAGGAGTCCGGCCCGATTATGTAGGGATAGAGGCTCCGCACATTACCGTTGGCCGTTTCATCAACGACGGAGACCTGCGTGATTACCGCAAGGTCTGTGTCATCGGCAAGCGCGTGTACGAGGAACTGTTTCCAGCAGTGGAGAACCCCTGCGGGCTTTTCGTGTGCGTGGACGATGTCTATTATCAGGTGATAGGCGTGAGCAAGATGTCATCGTCCGTGGGTGTGATGGGCAATGCGGAGGAAAGCATCATCATCCCCGCCACGACCATGCAGCGCATCTACAATACGGGCGACCGCGTGGAAGCCATCGGCATTACCACGGACAAAGGCACTACCGTGACGGCTATCATCCCGCAGGTGGAGCATGTGCTGCGCACGGCCCATACGTTGGCTCCCGACGACACGCAGGCGCTTTTCACGTTCAACATGGAAGCCATGTTCCAGATGGTGGACAACCTGTTCCGTGGCATAGAGATTCTCGTCTGGCTGATCGGTTTGGGCACGTTGCTGAGCGGCGCCATCGGTGTGAGCAACATCATGATGGTCACCGTCCGCGAACGCACGGCCGAGATTGGCATCCGCCGGGCCATCGGCGCGCGGCCGGCCGGCATATTGGGGCAGATCATGGCCGAGAGCATCGTGCTGACCATTCTGGCCGGACTTTCCGGCATCACGCTGGCCGTGCTCCTGCTCGAAGGCATGCAGGCCTCCACCGTGGACAGCGAAATCGGCGAAGTCAATTTTCAGGTCTCGTTCTGGATGGCTCTCGGAGCTGCGGCGGTGGTTGCCCTGCTGGGCTGTCTGGCCGGTCTGGCCCCGGGACTCAGGGCGTTGGCCATTAAGCCGATCGAGGCCATCCGTGACGAATGAATCCGTTGTTCAGTTATAGTTGGAAATCAATAAGAATTAAACCAAACAGATAGTATGAAGAAGACAATCAGAATCATTGCCATCGTGCTGATGGCATTTATCTTCGTCGGCACCTTTGTGTTTCTCTGGCGCAAGTCACGGCCCGAGGAGGTGCGTTATGAACTCCTGTCGGCCGTAACGGACAATTTGGAGCGCACCGCCATCGTGACCGGAACGGTAGAGCCTCGCGACGAAGTGCTTATCAAACCCCAGATTTCGGGCATCATCTCCGAGGTGTGCAAGGAGGCCGGCGATCTGGTGAAGAAGGGGGAAGTCATTGCCAAGGTAAAGGTCATTCCCGAGATGTCGGCCCTGAATGCCGCCGAGAGCCGCCTGCGTCTGGCCCGTCTGAATGCTGTGCAGGCCAAGACGGATTTCGAACGTATGGAGAAACTGTACGGGGACAAGCTCATCAGTGCCGAGGAATATGAGAAGTCGCGTTTGGCCTACCGGCAGGCCGAGGAAGAGAAGAATACCGCCGATGACGCCCTTCAGATCGTGAAGGACGGTGTGTCTGCCAGTTCCGCCAATTACAGCACGACGCTCATCCGCTCCACCATTGACGGTCTCATTCTGGAGGTGCCCGTCAAGGTGGGCAATTCCGTGATCCAAAGCAATACGTTCAACGACGGCACCACCATCGCCTCCGTGGCCAATATGAACGATTTGGTTTTCAAAGGAAGTATCGACGAGACCGAAGTGGCCCGCCTTGCCGAGGGCATGCCCATGAAGATCTCTGTGGGAGCCTTGCCCGGAAAGGAATTTACGGCCAGTCTGGAATATGTGGCCCCGAAGGTGTCTACCGGTACTAACTCGGCCAACCAGTTTGAGATCAAGGCCGCCGTGCGGGTGCCTGCCGGAGTGAGAATACGTGCCGGTTACAGCGCCAATGCCGAGATTGTGCTTGAAAGGGTGGCCGGTGTCACGGCTGTGCCCGAGGCGGCGCTGGAATACAGTGGCGACAGTGTCTTTGTCTATGTCCTCCAGACGGAACAGCCGCAGACCTTCGGGCGCCGGCAGGTGCGTACCGGTCTGAGCAACGGCGTCAACATCGAAGTGAAGAGCGGCCTGAAGAAAGGCGAGCGGGTGCGGGGCAATCAAATTCAAAAACTGTAAGCTATGAAACAAACCGTTCTTTATGCTCTGGCCCTGTTGGGCCTGCCTGCCGCGGCGCAGCAGCCCATGACGTTGCGCCAGTGCATCGACTATGCCGTGGCACGCAACGTGCAGGTGCGGCAGTACGAGACGGCGCGCAAGAGCCGCGAGGTTTCTCTTGACGATGCCCGCAAGGCCCGTCTGCCCGAGGTATCGGGCTATGCCTCACAGCAGTTCAACTTCGGTCGCGGACTGACGGCGGACAATACCTACGTCAGCCGCAACACCAGCAGCACCGGTTTCGGCGCCAACGTCTCGATGCCTTTGTTCACAGGTTTCCGTCTGCCGGCGCGTAAGGAGCAGGCCCGGCTCGACCTTGAAGCCGCCACCGCCGATCTCCAGCGCGTCCGTGAGGATCTGGGTATCCGTGTGGCCGAGGTTTACATGCAGGTGCTCTACCGGCAGGAGTTGCAGATGCAGGCCCGTGAGCAGTGCGAACTGAGCCGCAGCCAGCTCAACCGTGTGGAAAAGCTCTTTGCCGTGCAGAAGGTATCCGGTCTTGAGGTTTCCGAAGCCCGTAGCCGTGTGGCTCAGGACGAGCTGTCGCTCACCGAGGCCGATAACGCCCGCCGGTTGGCTCTGCTCGATCTGAGCCAGCTTATCGAGATGCCCTCGCCGGACAGTCTGGCCGTTGTCCCGCCCTCTGCGGCGGAAGTGCCCGTCAGTGTGGCAGGCAGTCCGCAGCAGATCTACGAGCAGGCCGTCGGTGTGCGTCCCTCCGTCCGTGCCCTCCGGTTGCGGGCCGAAAGTGCCCGGAAAGGTATTGACATAGCTCGTAGCGGCTACTGGCCTACGCTCTCGCTTGGGGCCGGACTGGGATCGTCTTTCTATTCCACGAGCGGCATGGACCATAGTCCCTTCGGGCGGCAGATGAAGGACAACTTCAACCGCAGCATCAGCCTGAGCCTGAACGTGCCGCTGTTCGACCGTTTCCAGACGCGTAATGCCGTCCGCCAGGCCCGTCTGGAGCACGAAAACAGTCTGTGGCAGCAGGAGCAGGCCTGCAAAGATCTGTACAAGGAGATACAGCAGGCCTGGTATAACGCTGTGGCGGCGGAGCGGAAATATGAGCAGAGTGGGGTGGCGGAATCCGTGGCCGATGAGGCTTTCCGGCTGATGGAGAAAAAATACGAGAACGGCAAAGCCGGCTCTACGGAGTATGACGAGGCACGGATCAAGCGGCTCAACGCTGTCTACGGGCGTATTGCCGCCCGCTACGAATATCTGTTCCGTGCCAAGATTCTTGACTTCTATCGTGGCCGGCCTATCGGCTGAACCCGGTACGTCTTGAAACAAGTGAGGGCACCTTTCCGGAAATATGTATCGGTTCCGGAAAGGTGCCTTTGAAATGCTGCGCCACATTGTGATATACAGTTACAGTCTGATATTGGCGTGACTGCATCGCGGTATCGCTTAATTCATAGCTTCATACAAGGCATATTTATCCCGAACTCGCGTATAAAATGAAAGATGGGATGCGACAATGCGGCATCTCATCCTCCATAATTTTCATTTGCAATACTATTTATTCAACGAGTTCGTATCTTGCCCCGAACCACTCATCGAGGATGCTTTCCACCTTCAGTTCGATTTCTGGTGTTATCCTCTCCTTCACTTTCTTATATACGTATAGTATAGCAGCACCTTCATCCAGAACCCCTAATAGCTTATATAGAGAACTTGATATCAAATTGACAGGTGAGATAGTGTAGAATATAGCGGCATATATCAGCACCTTATCCAAAGTCGGGGTTGCTTCATTTACCATGACATAGTAGAACTGCAACAAAGGTCTTGCCGTAGCACGTCCTACGGTCTGAGCGTATGGTTTTATCTTTTCCATCAACTCTTCTCCTTTTCCTTTCCAGTCAACATCTTTCACTTTCTTTAAAAGAGAACGTATGTCTTTGCCCATAATGCAATAGACCAGAATCGTCAAACATACAATCGTTGTCATAATCTTTTCATTTTAGAGTTAATATTATATGATTGTCACTGATGTGCGAAAAACTGTGCTTATTTTAGCCTGGCAGAAATTCCGACATGGTTATCATGAAGTGAGATCGTTTCTAATTCCACGTATGATAATGGCTTATCTAAGATGTCTATTTGATCGAGGTGCAATACTGCACGTTTGTTTGGTGTGTTTATTTCAAATCCTTGGGGTATCTTGTTTCCCAAATGACCGATGGCACCGGAAATAATCATAGACATGGGCACACTGCACTCATAAGAGAGACATACCACATCTTTTCTGCAACTGTCAATGTGAACTTGTATTGACATTGCTGGCAAGAATCTGTTTGGCTTATACTTGATGTCAATCGTTCTTTCATCAACATACATCAATTGCGGACGAATCAAGAAGTTCTGTTCAACATAGTCGATGATTTCTTCATAAAATAATTCTATTTTCATATTGATCTTGTTTGGAGTATATACGTGAATTCGGGATAAGAACGTAGTTATGGAAGTTGGTGATTTTGCAAATCTTTTGTATTTTTTATATTTTGATATTCAGTGGTTTATGAGCAATATAAGCGATGGCTGCCGAAGACAAAGTTATAGATATTTTCTGTATTAAGGATGGGCTTTGCAATAATTTTTATTCAAACAACATCTGTTAATATTGCATTTACCCTTGGACTCTGCACATGGGTTTTGTACGACTGTTTAGGGCTGACTCCTGCAATAGGTGACAGCCCTAATTTTTCAAATAAACAAAATTTTAGCGGACAGTAATAAATAAAATTCCGGCATTCCTGATTTTTGTATAGAGAGAAATGGCAAAAATGTCTTTTCTGCTCTAAGATTCACACGGGTTATAGACTATCTTAGTCGTAAATATTCAGGATAGTTGTTCGGTTTTCGGTAAAAGCCAATAAGACTTGGTGCCCTGTTGATTCCTTTGTATGTGTACTTTTTACGTTCAGCGGTGTCGTTTCAGCAGTTCACGTTCGATGTCTTCGGGTGAAAGGCCTATCTCTTCGAGCAGTACGAGCAGGTGGAATACCAGATCGGAGGCCTCGTAGGTAAAGCGATCGCGGTTGCCGTCTACGGCTTCGATGATGCTCTCCGTGGCTTCTTCGCCCACCTTCTGGGCAATCTTTTTCACGCCTTTTATGAACAGACGGGTGGTGTAGGAGCCTTCGGGCATCTCCCGGTGGCGTTGCCGTACCAGCCGGGCCAGGCTGCGGACAAAGCCTTCCGACTCCGGAGTGTCGAAGCAGGCCGTGGTGCCCCGGTGGCAGACGGGACCTGCCGGACGCACCTTGACGAGCAGAGTGTCGTTGTCGCAGTCGGGATAGATGCTGACAACGGTGAGTCTGTTGCCGCTGGTCTCGCCTTTGGTCCAGAGACATTGGCGGGTGCGGCTGAAGAAGGTGACCTGGCCTTCGTTCATAGTTTTGTCAAAGGCTTCGCGGTTCATGTAGCCGAGCATCAGCACACGCAGGGTGTCGGCATCCTGTATGATGACGGGCAGCAAGCCGTCCGGACATTTGGAAAGGTCGAAATCGGAGAAGTTCATAGGGTGAAAAGTTTTTTGTGGTGTGAGGAGGAAGGGGCTGGGTCAGATGCGTACCTCGATACCTCGGGCGTGCAGTTGCCGTTTCAGAGAGGCGATGGTGGTGTCGTTGTAGTGGAAGATGCTGGCTGCCAATGCGGCATCGGCTCCGCCAATGGTGAGCACCTCGGCGATATCGTCCGCGTTACCGGCTCCCCCCGAGGCTATGACGGGGATGTGCAGACGTTCGGACAGCCGGGCATAGGTGGCGCAGGGGTAACCTCCGCGTGTTCCGTCGTGGTCCATCGAGGTGAAGAGAATCTCGCCGGCGCCGCGCTCCTCTGCTTCGGTGGCCCAGGCCAGCAGTTCCCGGTCGGTGGCACGAGTTCCGCCGTGAGTGACGGCGTACCATGTGCCTTGCTCGTTGCGTCGGGCATCGATGGCCACAACGATGAACTGGCTGCCGTAACGGCGGGCGATGTGGTCGATAAGTTCCGGGGTGCGGATAGCGGCGCTGTTGACGGTGATCTTGTCGGCGCCGGCGTCGAGCAGCCGGGCGGCATCGTCAGGGGTGGCAATACCGCCGCCAACGGTGAACGGGATGTTGATGCCGTCGGCTATGCGTTCGACCAGACGGGTAAAGGTGGTACGTTCTTCACCAGAGGCGCTGATGTCCAGATATACCAGTTCGTCCGCCCCATTGAGGGCATAGAACCGTCCCAGTTCCACGGCATCGCCCACATCGGTCAGTCCGGTGAAGCGGACACCTTTGACCGTGCGGCCGTCTTTGACGTCAAGGCAGGGAATGATGCGTTTGGCTACCATAATTCTGTATTCTGCTATTCGGTTGATTTTTGTGGGTTCCTTATGAAAGCGACCGGTCCAGTCCTGCGGTCCATTGTTCCAGCTCGTTCAGCGTGATGTAGCCCTCGTAGATGGCTTTTCCCACGATGACCTTGCGCAGTCCCTCCTTGTCGAGTCGGCGGATGTCGTCCATCGAGGCGATGCCTCCCGAGACGGTGAAGTCCACCTGGTCATAGCTCTGTTGCAGCCGTTTGTAGAGGCTGACAGACGGTCCTTGCAGCATCCCGTCGCGCGAGATGTCCGTGCAGACCACCTGACGCAGTCCGTGTGGGAGGAATCGTTCGGTGAGTGTCTCGATGCTCATATCCAGGTTTTCCAGCCAGCCGCTAACGGATACTTTCCCCTCCCGTATGTCGGCACCGAGCACCATGCGCTCCGCACCGAAGCGCTCCAGCCAGTTGGCAAAAAGTGCAGGCTGCTTTGCGGCGGTGCTGCCGACGACGGCGTAGGAGGCTCCGCTCTCGAAAACGGCGTGTAGTGAAGTCTCGTTCTTAATGCCGCCGCCCCATTCGATGGAGACTCCGCTGATAAGCGCCATTTTTTCCAATAGGGCCAGGTTGCGGGGAGTGTCGGCTTTGGCGCCGTCCAGGTCTACCACGTGGATGCGGTTCAGACCACAGTCGGCATAGCGGTGCACCATCTCGACAGGTGAGGAGTCGTAGGTCTTCCGGCGTTCGTAGTCACCTTGAGACAGGCGTACGCAGCGGCCGTCGATAATGTCGATGGCTGGCAGGATCTCTATCATAGTTCCAGAAAGTTTTTAAGGATTTGTTCGCCCGTGTCTCCGCTCTTTTCGGGATGGAATTGCGTTCCATAGAAGTTTTCATATTTCAGGGCGGCACTGAACAGTTCTCCGTGGCGGGCGGTGGCGATGGTGTCAGGGCAGAGGGCCGGATAGTAGGAGTGGACGAAATAAACGTAGCTGCCGCCCGGAATGTTTTCAAAGAGCCGTGTCTCAAGGTTGCCGATGCGGTTCCAGCCCATGTGGGGCACTTTGACACCGGGCGAGGGATGGAAACGTCGTACACGGGCGTCGAACAGGCCGAGACATTCGGTGTCGTCCTCTTCGGAGTGGCGGCACATTACCTGCATGCCGATGCAGATGCCCAGTACAGGGCGGCGCAGGTCGCGGATGATTTGCGGCAGTCCGGCGCGGCGCAGGTTTTCCATGGCCTCGCCCGCACTACCCACTCCGGGCAGCAGGACACGGTCTGCAAGACGGATAGTGTGTTCGTCGGCCGTGACGCGGAACTCGGCGCCCAGCCGTCGCAAGGCGTTTTCCACGCTTCTCAGGTTGCCGGTCTTGTAATCTATAATAGCTATCATAGGATTCCTTTACTCGACGGAAGTTCGTAACTGAAGACATCGCGGCGGATGGCCATGCGCAGCGAGCGGGCGAAGGCTTTGAATACGCTTTCGGCCAGATGATGGTTGTTCTCGCCCTGTGCCCGGATGTGCAGGTTGCATTGCATCGCTGTGCAGAGTGTGTGGAAGAAATGGCGGAACATCTCAGTGGGCGTGTCACCTACGTACTCGCGGGTGAAGGGCACATCCCAGCAGAAGTCGGCACGTCCGCCGAAGTCGATGAGCACCAGGGCACGGCTTTCGTCCATTGGTAGTACAAAGCCGTAGCGGTCGATGCCGATTTTCGTTCCGAGTGCCGTCCGGATGGCCTCTCCCAAGGCGATGGCCACGTCTTCCATGGTGTGGTGTTCGTCCACTTCAAGGTCTCCGCGGCATGTGACGGAGAGTGAGATGCCTGCATGGTGGGGAATCTGGTCGAGCATGTGGTCGAAGAATTTCAGTCCCGTGTCGATGTGGCTTTCCTCTTTTCCGTCCAGATCGGTCTCTACGCAGATGTCGGTCTCGCGGGTGGTGCGTACTACCACGGCCCTGCGTTCCGCACGGCGGATATGTTCCGCGATGGCGGCCCATGAGGGCGTGATCAGCGCGCAGTTCTCTTCCAGCCGGGCGCGGACAACGGCTTCATGGCCCGGTTCGGCCTCTTGCAGGAGGATGCCTTTGGCTCCGAGGTTCCGTGCCAGTTCGATGTCTGTCAGGCGGTCGCCGATGACGAAACAGGCCGATAGGTCGTAGGAGCCGTCCGTGTATCTGTGCAGCAGGGCGGTGCCCGGTTTGCGCGTCGGTGCGTGGTCCGAGGGAAAGGTGCGGTCAATGAGTTGGTCATCGAAGCGGATGCCTTCGCCGGCCAGTGTGGTCAGCATCTTTTCGTGGGCGGGCTGGAAGGTTTCTTCCGGAAAACTCGGTGTGCCCAGACCGTCCTGATTGCTTACCAGCACCAGCTCAAAGCCTTGTCCCGTCAGCAGGCGCAGGGCGGAAATGGCTCCCGGAACAAATTCCAGCTTTTCCAGCGAGTCAATCTGCTCGTCGGCAGGTTCTTTGATGATGGTGCCGTCCCGGTCAAGGAATATGGCTTTCTTTTTTGTTGTCATGGAAAACGGTGGATTGAATTCTTATCTGAAATCTTGCAGAAGCCCTATCAGCCGGCTGTTCTCTTCGGGAGTGCCGACAGTCAGCCGCAGGCATCCCTTGCAGCCGCAGACGTTGCTGCGGTCGCGTACGATGGTACCGTGGTGCACCAGATATTCGTAGATGTCTGCGGGCCGGCTGACTCGGATCAGGAGGAAATTGGCGTCGGAGGGGTAGACCTTCTGCACGCACGCCGTTGAGGCGAGAGCCCGGGAGAGGTGGTTGCGCTGGCTGATGATTTCCTTTATCTGCGGTTTCACGTCACTGTTTCCGATGCGCCGTATCACTTCCGCCTGGGTGGGCCCGTTTACGTTGTACGGATATTTGATGCGGGCATAGAGTTCTGCCACAGCGGGGGCCGCGAAGGCCATGCCGAGCCTCAGACCGGCCATACCCCAGGCCTTGGACAGTGTTTGCAGTACGATCAGATTGGGATGGCGGTCCAATACGGGGAGCAGCGAACCTTTCGGCGAGAAGTCAACGTATGCCTCGTCTACCACCAGCATGCCGTCGAAGGCCTCGGCCAATGCTTCCAGCCGGGATGTCTCGAAGGCGTTGCCCGTGGGATTGTTAGGTGAGCATATCCACATCAGTTTGGTCCGTTCATCGGCAGCCTGGAGCAGACGTCCGGCGGGCAGGGCGTAGTCAGTGTCCAGCTGCACTTCGCGCAGGGAAATATTGTTTGTGGCAGCCGCAACCTTGTATACACCGTAGCTGGGAGCGATGGCCACAGCATTGTCCTTGCCCGGTTCGCAGAAGATGCGGAATGCCAGGTCTATCGCTTCGTCGCTGCCCGCTCCACCGATGAAGATCTGTTCGGGACTAATGCGTTTCAGGGAGGCGATACAGGCTTTCAATTCTTTCTGGTGGGGGTCCGGATAGCGGTTCACCCCGTTTTCGTAAGGATTTTCGTTTGCATCGAGCCAGATGGAAATATCGCCTCCTTTGAACTCATCACGAGCCGTGGAGTAGGGGGACAGGGCCAGAATGTTGGGACGTACGTATTGTAGGGGATTCTTCATGGGGTATGGGGTGTTGTGAGGGTCAGCCAGCCGCAGGGTCCATTCTCACTTTGACGGCTGCGGCATGGGCGTCCAGCCCCTCGGCTTCAGCCATGGCGATGATGGTCGGTGCCAGCGATGCCAGTCCGTCGCGGCTCAGTTCCTGATAGGTGATCTTGCGCATGAAACTGTCTATGTTTACTCCGCTGAAGGAGCGGGCCCATCCGTTGGTGGGCAAGGTGTGGTTGGTGCCGGAGGCGTAGTCGCCGGCGCTTTCCGGTGAATAGTTACCGATGAAGATGCTGCCGGCCGCCGTAATCTTTTCTGCCGTCTTCCACGGGTCTTTCATGGAAATGATGAGGTGTTCGGCGGCATACGCGTTGGCGAAGTCTGTCATCCGGTCCGGATGGCCGAAGACAATGATGCGGCTGTGTGCGAGTGATTTCTTCACCGCCTCACTCCGTTTCAGCAGTGCGGCCTGGCGTTCCACCTCGTTGGCCACCTCTTTGGCGAATGTCTTGCTCCGGCATACCAATATCGCCTGACTGTCCGGTCCGTGTTCGGCTTGCGAGAGCATGTCGGCCGCGACGAAATCCGCCCGGGCCGTGTCGTCAGCCATGACGAGCACTTCGCTCGGTCCGGCCGGCATGTCGATGGCGGCGGTGTCCGTCACCAGTTGTTTCGCCTTGGTCACGTAGCGGTTGCCCGGACCGAAGATCTTGTCCACCCGGGGAATGCTTTCCGTGCCGTAGGCCATGGCTGCCACGGCCTGTGCTCCGCCAATGCGGAAGATGCGATCTATGCCGCACACGTCTGCGGCATAGACGATCTCGGCGGCAATGTGCCCCGCGGCATTCTGCGGGGTGCAGAGAACCACTTCTCCGCACCCCGCAATCTTCGCGGGCAGGCCGAGCATCAGCACTGTCGAGAAAAGAGGGGCTCTTCCGCCCGGAATGTACAGTCCGGCGCGGCGGATGGGCACGGCGCGCTGCCGGCATCTGACGCCTGGCTCCGTGGTCACGTCTATCGTCTTGGGCAGCTGGGCACTATGGAATGCCGTGATGTTTTTTGCGGCCTGCATGATGGCGGCCTTCACTTCCGGTCGCACTCCCTCTGCCGCGGCGGCGCGTTCTTCGGATGTCAGTTCCAGTCTTGTGAGAGCGGCCCCGTCAAACTGTAGCGCGTAGCGCCGGACGGCAGCATCGCCTTCGTTGCGTACATCGCGGACAATCCGTTCCACGCTTTCGGAAATGGCGGCATCATCGGGGATATTACGTTCTGTGAGTACGTCCCACGTGCTTGTGTCGGGGTTGTTGATGATTTCCATTATCGTATCATGTTTTCGAGTGCCAGTACCAGAATGCCTTCCGCACCGAGCGCTTTGAGTCTTTCAATCTTCTCCCACAGTTCATTTTCGTGGATTACCACGTGTAGCGAGCACCAGCCCTCGGCGGCCAGCGGCAGCACGGTCGGACTGCGCATTCCCGGCAGCAGGGCGGCCGCGGTTTCAACGTTTTCGGCGGGTAGATTCATCAGCACATATTTCATGTCGCGGCTGTCTACGATGGAGCGGAAGCGGAATTGCAGTTTCTCGATATCGGCCAGTTTCTCCGCATTGAGGTGTCGGTTCCGTACGAGGACGGCTTCAGAGCGGAGCACCTGGACCACTTCCTCCAGCCCATTTTGGATGAGAGTGCCGCCGGAGGACACGATGTCGAAGATGGCATCGGCCATGCCTACGGCAGGGGCAATTTCCACCGAGCCGGCTATCTCGTGGATGTCGGCGGCGATGCCTTGCTTTTTGAAATATTCTCTCAGAATGTTGGGGTAGGAGGTTGCGATACGCTTTCCTTCGAACCATCCGGAGCCTGTATAGCCGGCGTTGCGGGGAACAGCCAGCGAAAGGCGGCAGGATCCGAAACCGAGCCGCATCACCTCGGCGATGTCGCAGTTTTTCTCGGCCACTTCGTTCATTCCCACGATACCGATGTCCGCCACTCCCGTTTCCACGGCTTGCGGAATGTCATCGTCACGCAGATAGAGCACTCTCATCGGGAAGCCAGTGGTCTCGGCCACCAGTTTGCGTTTTCCGCCGGCCACGCTGATGCCGGCATCGGCAAGCAGGGCCATGGTGTCTTCGTTCAGCCGGCCTTTGGCCTGGATTGCTATTTGCAACATCTCTTCTTTTCTTTTTAGGGGTTAGGATAGACGATACAAATATACGTATAAATTACGTGAAATGGTAGAAAATTGGTGTAAAAAGTAAATTTTTGATAGGTTTTAATATTCTTTCCGTGAAATTTGTATTGCGGTGTGCCGTTTGTCGTGCCCAGGTGGATAAAGTGTGGCGGGGTGCTTTTCTTTGCCGGAACGATCAATCTGCCGGAATTTGTCGGGCGGAAAGGAAATTAATTGTTACTTTTGTTCCTGTAATCAGATTAACGGAGAGGCGATGAAACTTTTTATCATAGTACCCTGCTACAATGAAGAAGCCGTGCTGGCTGAGACGACGGTCCGTTTGCAGGCGGTGTGCCGGCAACTTGAGGAAGCCAAAAAGGTGGCCGAGGCACATTTATTATATGTGGACGACGGGAGCAGTGACGGTACCTGGAACCTGATCGGACAATGCTCGGCCCGTAGCAGCATGGTACACGGGTTGAAGCTCGCCCGCAACGTTGGTCATCAGAAAGCGCTTTGGGCCGGACTGGAATGGGCGGCGACACGTTGCGATGCCGCGGTATCCATCGATGCCGACTTGCAGGATGATGTGGCGGCGATACCGGTCATGGTCGACAAGTTTCTCGGCGGAGCCGACATTGTCTACGGAGTGCGGCGCGACCGGCCTACCGACACTTTCTTCAAAAAGCACAGCGCCCAGTTGTTCTACCGTCTCCTTCAGCGGCTGGGCGGCGATGTTGTCTATAACCATGCCGATTTCAGACTGATGAGCTGGCGTGCCCTTGAGGCGCTTGTCCGTTTCCCGGAGCGCAGCCTGTTTTTGCGCGGACTGGTGCGCTCCCTCGGATTCAGGCAGGAGTATGTGTATTACGACCGCAGCGAACGTTTTGCCGGAACTTCCAAGTATCCCCTGCGCAAGATGATCAGTTTTGCGCTCGACGGTATCACGTCGTTCTCAGTGCGTCCTCTGCGTTTCATCGTCCTGTCGGGATTGCTTTTCATCCTGATCAGTGTCGGCGCCATCCTTTATGGATTGTGGTCCTATGTCTGCGGCAAGGCCTTGCCGGGATGGACTTCTCTGCTGGTTTCCGTCTGGTTTATCGGCGGATCCATCCTGACGGCAATGGGAATCATCGGAGAGTATGTGGGAAAAATCTATTATGAGGTGAAACGCCGGCCGCGTTATTTCATAGAGGAAGAGACCGGAGAGAACGATCCTTGATATAACGGTTTTATTCAAAAAATAAGATGATGAACTCTGCTTGGCCCTGTAAAAGAACTGGACTGAGCAGAGTTTTTTTGCGGGTAGATTGAAAAGCATGAATCTTGGTTTCCGAAAGTTACAATAACATAAAATTATTTGCACGAAAACTTGTTTGGTGTGCAAATAAGCAGTACTTTTGCCGAAGTTTTTACCAATCTATAAGAAAAATGAGAAAATTCAAGACGCTTGCAGCGGCATTTCTTGCCGGTTCCGGTGTGGCTTTTGCCGGAGGCTACCTGACCAACACCAACCAATATTCGGCCTTTCTGAGGAATCCGGCCCGTCTGGCTACTTTCGAGTTGGACGGTGTCTTTAGCAATCCTGCCGGTATGGCTTGGTTGGGCGAAGGCTGGCATTTGGGATTCAATTGGCAGAATGCAGCCCAGACGCGTACCATCACTTCCACATTTGCTCCTTTTGCCGGACAGATAGACCAGCTGGGCAATCCTGTCCGCACGTTCAAGGGCGAGGCTTCGGCTCCGTTCGTACCTTCCGTGGCGGCAGCCTATCAGAAAGGTCCCTGGACCGTGACGTTCCATTTCGGTATTACGGGCGGTGGCGGGAAGGCCACTTTCAACAGCGGACTTCCCATGTTCGAGGCTCCTGTGGCCATGCTTCCGGCCATGCTGGGAGCGGCCGGGGTGCAGGCTGATGCCTATAAGGCGGAGATGTATATGAGCGGCCGTCAGTTTGTTTATGGAGCCCAGGCCGGACTTACCTATAAGGTGTTCGAGAACCGTGGTGACCTGAAACAGGGGCTGGCTGTACATTTGGGAGCGCGCATGAACTTTGCCAGCAACCGCTATGAAGGCTATCTGCGCAATATCAGTGCGAGAATAAATGGCACCATGGTGCCTTTGAGTCCGTATTTCAAGGAACAGTCTGAGGTTTATACCGGAAAGGCCATTCAGGCCGCGGCTACCGCGCAGCAGTATACAATTCTGGCAGCCGAAACCACTGATCCGGTTTTGAAGGCGCAGTATGCGGCCGCGGCCCAACAATATCAGGCCGGAGCCCAGCAGGCTACAGAGGCTGCCCAAACCTTTGCCGCCTATTCGCAGAAAACTGCCGGTATGGAGTTGGACTGCGACCAGAAAGGGTGGGGTATCGCTCCCATTCTGGGATTGGATTACCGCATCGGCAATCTCAATCTGACCGCCCGTTACGAGTTCAAGACCAGCCTGAACATTGAGAACAAGACAAAAGTGAACACCACGGGAGTTGCTGCCTTTGCCAACGGTGTGAACACGCCGAACGACATTCCCGCCATCCTGGCTTTCGGCGCACAGTATTCCATAACGCCGAAATGGCGTGCCATGGCCGGCTGGAACTGCTATTTCGACAAGCAGGCGGGCATGTCCGGTGACAAACAGAAACTGCTGGCCAAGAATACGATGGAGATAACGGCAGGCATGGAGTATGATGTGCTGGACCGTCTCACGGTAAGTGCGGGCATGCAACGCACCGATTACGGTACTACAGACGCCTTCCAGAGCGACCTGAGTTTCAGCTGCGATTCCTATCTGGTGGCGCTCGGTGTGAAGGTGAAGGTGACGGAGAAGTGCTCGGTGGATGCCGGCTATATGTGGAATTACTATTCCGACTACACGAAACCGTCAGACAATTATAACGGAACCGGTTTGCCCGGCACCGATGTATATTCCCGCACGAACAAGGTGTTCGGACTGGGAGTGGCCTATCACTTCTGATACCTGTTCGGGAAGAACTGAAACATTGGGAAATGTGCCCGGGATTGCCTCTTGCAGGGAAATCCCGGGCACATTTTAACAGATTGGATGTTTCGTGGGAACCGCTTCGTCCGTCACACCCGACAAAATGAGGGGCTAAGTGTTTCTCTTTCTTGTTTTTTTGGTTAACTTTGCGGCCAAAATACTTATAAAAGCATGTTTGATAATTTGAGTGAAAGACTGGAACGGTCTTTCAAAATACTGAAAGGTGAGGGCCACATCACCGAGATCAATGTGGCCGAAACGCTGAAGGATGTCCGTCGTGCCTTGCTCGATGCCGACGTGAACTATAAAGTGGCCAAGACATTTACCGATACGGTGAAGCAAAAGGCTTTGGGGCAGAATGTCCTCACGGCCGTGAAGCCCGGTCAGCTCATGGTGAAGATTGTCCACGACGAACTGGCGGCCCTGATGGGAGGACATGCCACCGAACTGGAACTGAAAAACCGCCCGGCGGTGATCCTTATGGCCGGTCTCAACGGTGCCGGTAAGACAACGCTTTCGGGCAAGCTGGCCCTGCTGCTCAAATCCAAGAAAAACAGAAAACCGTTGCTGGTGGCCGCCGACGTCTATCGTCCCGCCGCCGTGGAGCAGTTGCGTGTGCTGGGTGAGCAGATCGAAGTGCCGGTCTACATGAATCCGGAGAGCAAGGACCCCGTGGCCATCGCGCTCGAGGGAATCCGCGAGGCCAAGGCCAAGGCCTGCGACACGGTGATTGTCGATACGGCGGGCCGTCTGGCCATAGACGAGGAACTGATGCGGGAGATTACGGCCATCAAGCAGGCGGTACAGCCTGACGAGACACTTTTCGTGGTAGACGCCATGACCGGTCAGGATGCCGTGAACACGGCGAAGGAATTCAATGACCGCCTGGACTTCGACGGCGTGGTGCTCACGAAACTGGACGGCGACACCCGTGGCGGTGCCGCGCTGTCTATCCGCACGGTGGTGGACAAACCCATCAAATTTGTCGGAACGGGCGAGAAACTCGATGCCCTCGATGTGTTCCATCCCGAACGTATGGCCGACCGTATTCTGGGAATGGGCGATATTGTCAGCCTGGTGGAACGAGCCCAGGAGCAGTATGACGAGGAGGAGGCCCGCAAGTTGCAGCGCAAGATTCAGAAAAACCAGTTCGACTTCAACGACTTTCTTTCCCAGATCCAGCAGATCAAGAAGATGGGTAACCTCAAGGAACTGGCTTCGATGATTCCCGGCGTGGGCAAGGCTCTGAAGGATGTGGAGATTGATGACAATGCCTTCAAGGGTATTGAAGCCATCATCCTTTCCATGACTCCGAAAGAGCGTCAGCATCCCGAAATCCTGAACACCAGCCGTCGCAACCGCATTGCCAAAGGTTCCGGAACAACGGTTCAGGAGGTGAACCGTCTGGTCAAGCAGTTCGACCAGACACGCAAGATGATGAAAATGGTCACCGGCAGCAGCATGGGGCGCATGATGGGCCGTATGCCCAAGATGCCTAAAATGCCGGGCGGCATGCCGAAAGTATAATCACCCCCCCTTATATTATAGAAACGGAATGCAACTGATTGACGGAAAAGCAACGGCGGCGGCCATCAAGGCCGAAATAGCCGGCGAGGTGGAACAGATGGTATCGGCCGGAGGCAGGAGACCTCATCTGGCCGCGGTTCTCGTGGGCCATGACGGCGGCAGCGAGACGTATGTGAAAAACAAGGTGAAGGCCTGTGAGGAGTGCGGGTTCCGCTCAACACTTGTCCGTTATGAAGAGGATGTAACCGAAGAGGAGTTGCTGGATTGTGTCCGGCGTCTGAACGAGGACGACACGGTAGACGGCTTTATCGTGCAGTTGCCTTTGCCTCCGCACATCTCGGAGCAGAAGGTGATAGAAACCATAGACTACCGTAAGGACGTTGACGGTTTCCATCCTGTCAATGTGGGACGGATGGCGATAGGGCTTCCTTGTTACATCTCGGCAACTCCGAAAGGTATTCTGGAGTTGCTCAGGCGCTACGGCATTGTTACGTCCGGAAAGAAGTGCGTGGTGCTCGGACGCTCCAACATTGTGGGGAAGCCCATGGCCCAGCTGATGATGCAGAAGGATTACGGCGATGCCACCGTCACCGTTTGCCACAGTCACAGCCGCGACCTGAAGGAGGAATGCCGTGCCGCGGATATTCTGATTGCTGCCATCGGCCGGCCGGGTTTTGTGACGGCGGACATGGTGAAGAACGGGGCTGTGGTCATTGATGTCGGTACTACGCGCGTTCCGGATGCCTCCCGGAAGAGCGGCTACCGTCTCTCCGGAGATGTGGACTTTGAGAACGTGGCTTCCCGTTGCAGCTATATCTCCCCCGTTCCGGGCGGAGTAGGGCCCATGACTATCTGTATGCTCATGCTCAATACGCTCGCTGCCGGAAAGAAAGAATACTACGGATAGGGAGCGGAAAGCCATTATAAAAAAACGTCATTGCCTTACAGTTCAGTGTGTGAAAGCAATGACGTTTTTTTTGTGCAATTTTATTCCAGTGCGCCGATTTCCCTGAACCAGTCTTCGGCTCTTTGCGGCCATTCATCCACGGCGGTGCCGGTTTTCCTCATGCCGAATCCGTGGCCTCCGGTGCTGTACAGATGCATCCGGGCGGGGACTCCGGCTTCTTTCAGTGCATAGTAGTAGAAAAGGCTGCTGTTGATATAATATTTGTCGTTCTCGGCCTGTATCATCATGGTCGGCGGCGTCGAGGCGGAGACCTTTACCTCCGGTGCCGGCTGGAAATTATTACCGTCCAGATAGGCCGGATAGACCAGCAGGCAGAAGTCCGGCCGGCAACTGGCGCTGTCGGCGGCATCAATGGCGGGATAGGTGCGTTCGTCGGAACTGTTGCCGGCCATTGCCGACAGATGCGCGCCTGCCGAGAACCCCATCACCCCGATCCGTTGCGGGTTGATATTCATCTCCGTGGCGTGTGCGCGCAGGTAGCTTATGGCTCGCTGAAGATCTTGCAAGGGAGCTGCGTGCTTGGCGCGTCCCTCTCTGCGGGGAACCCTGTACTTCAGTAGCACGGAGGTAATACCCAGACTGTTCAGCCATTCGCATACCTCGCTGCCTTCCGAGTCATAGGACAGGAATTCGTATGCTCCGCCGGGGCATACGATGACGGCGGATTTCGTTGCGGTGGGCCGCATCGCCGGATATACTGTGATGGACGGTTCGCTGACGTTCCGGATGTAGAGAACGGTTTTCCCGCCGTTCAGTTGCTTGCTGTTTTCCTCGGTCTCCGTCAGTATGCGTGTTTCGCCCGGAGCGTTTTCGGGAAACAGTCGGACCGGTAGGTTTTGTGCTGTGGCGATGCCTGCCGTGCAACATACTCCAAGGAGCATAAGTTTGCATGTTCTTGTCATGTCGTTTGTCTGAATATCTGGTAATGGATTGCAAAGCTAAGATTTATCATCCTTTGGAGATATTTATTTCGGGAAGAAGTGTTCTTTATATGGAAAAAAACACGGTGTTTCTGAAAAAACTTCTTGAAAATTTGGTGCGGAAGGAAAAACATCGTATCTTTGCATCGCTTTCCAAAGGGGAAGACGATGGTGACTATAGTTCAGTTGGTTAGAGCGTCAGATTGTGGTTCTGAATGTCGTGGGTTCGAACCCCACTAGTCACCCTGAAAGGAAGAAGGATTTCGATCTTTCTTCCTTTTTGTTTTGTATGCTTTTTGCGGTCAGTAAAAAAAGAACGGGTCAGTCCGAAACCGGCGGGTGTGTATATCTCGAATTTGTATCGGGTTTTTATTTGTTGTCGACATTTCAGGAATCTGGCAATTCTTTTACGTGCGGCCGAGGATTTTTTTGAAAAAATGTATTACATATTTTAACCTCTATATCCGAAGTTTAACTTTGAAGTTTTTGGGAAAAAGAACGGGACCGGACCTTTTTTTCACAAGATAGTATGTTTTTCAAAAAAGATAGGACCTTTTTTCAACAAGATCCTATGTTTTTTTCACGTTAAGTATCTAAAAAAAGCCGCATTTTAGCGGCTTTTCAGGGTACTTCTACTTTATTGGTGCAAATATAATATATTCGCGGGCGAAAAGCAAATGTTAATTAATCTCCGTTTACATTCTGCTTCGAATGTTCGTTTTGCCCATCGCTGTTAAACGTGAAACGACGGGGTGTCTTTTTTGGCGCATGGTAAAAAACCTGTGTTTAGGCGTAAAGATTACATAGTCTGAAAATGAAAAATTTAGAGTCGTTCACGCCGTGTAGTTTAGCTCGGAATGCTTTAATTTTATATTACTGTCCGCTAAACTT
>Ga0209064_1000418_pt1 | contig 97131 bp, 104 predicted proteins | sample Inofromicrocosms_FD_187498 | JGI IMG/M metagenome (GOLD analysis project Ga0209064, IMG submission 187498) | Mouse cecum microbial communities from Vienna, Austria - Inoculum for glucosamine and mucus D2O microcosms (SPAdes) (version 2) | ecosystem: Host-associated > Mammals > Digestive system...
GCTGCTATTGTCACTAAATCAAATAGTTCCTATCGCTGCCTTAAATCCGTAAAACGTACTGCATAGCTGTTTCAACTGAATATTTTTCAGCTGATTTCAGCATTTTACTGCTGAGGTCTGCTTTGCTTTGCCTGTTTTTCGTTTTAAGTCTTTAATCAGCTCTTTTATTTTCAAACTTCCGTTTTGGACGTTGCGTTTTGCTCATATCTAAAAGCTATAGCGTAAACTATACAAAACAGACTTTGTGATTTGTTTAATGATTGTATATGTATTATTCATTATTATATCATATATTTTCAAAAAAAGATACTGTTTCAAATATTTTTGTATGATATGCCAAAAATCCTGTATAGATATTGTCGGTTTTGCCTTTGCTTCATATCTTCGCGTGTTCGACTATTTTAGCCTTTTAATGTGTCCAGTATATACAGCCGGTTTTTTACGGCGCAATAGCACCAATCCGCCTGTTTATCATAAAATGAAATAAACAGAAACGGAGTGATTTTTATGAATTGTTTAAAATGCTTTCTCGGCGGCGCGTCCCCAAAAGGCTTCCGTACCCACTTCGGTGAAATGATAGCCGATACGGAGTACTATACCTACATAATTAAAGGCGGTCCGGGAACCGGCAAATCCACGCTTATGAAAAGGCTCGCGGAGGCTTTTCCTGATGAGGAAAAGGAGCTTTACCAATGCTCAAGCGATCCCGATTCCCTGGACGCGGCAGTGTTTAAGGAACGCAAGGTTATTTTCGTGGATGGAACAGCTCCCCACACCTTTGATCCAGAATACCCCGGAGCTGCGCAGCAGATACTTGATCTTGGAGCCTGCTGGGACGCGTCTTTGCTGAAAAAAAACAAGGAGGATATAATTTCCGTTACTTCGGAATACCTTCGGCACCATGCAAGCTGCCGGCGTTTTATAACTGCTCTTGCGGCAGTTGCCGACGATACCTGCCAGACTGCGCGCGCGGCTCTTAACGAGGAGAAGCTGGAGGGATTTACCGAAAGACTGGCAGCAAAGCTTCTGCCGAGAAAAAAAGGCGCGGGCGAAGGAAAAACCGAGTTCCGCCAGCTTTCGGCTCTTACACCGAAAGGGTATATTACAAACGTACCCGAGGATTATGCGGCGTATATGCTGTGCGACAGCTATTTTGCAGGTTCGGATATGTTCCTGAGACGTTTTGCGGACATTGCTGCAAGCCGCGGCTACAGCGTAAGCATAAGCGTGTGTACTCTGCACGGGGCGGAAAGATTTGAGCATATCATGATACCGGAGCTGAAAATAGCGTTTATGACGGCTGACCCGATAAACGCTTTGGCGCTGGAAACAAAGCAGCCGATAAACTTCCGCCGTTTTTATGACAAGAGCGCGCTTCTTGCCAAAAAGACAAGGCTGAAATTCAATGAAGCGGCCTTGAAAAACCTTCGCGGCGAGGCGGTAAAGTGCCTTGTCAGCGCAAAAGCTGAACATGACCGGCTTGAAGAATACTACATTGAGGCAGTGGATTTTGACAGTGTGAAGCGCATTGAATACGACATGATCTCGAAGATAAAGGGCATGGGAAAGCGATAATTTTTCTTTACTGGGAGCTTCGTTCTGCGGAAGCTCCCTCGCTTTTCAATAGTTACACATTAAATAAAAAAGATGATACGCACATAAAATACGCATCATCGTATACATTTTGTCATTTATATTTTTCTATTTTTCGCCGATAGAAGAACCGCCCCCTATGCAGACTCGGGGACGGCTTTCTAAATGGAGCTGTCTATCGGATTTGAACCGACGACCTCATCCTTACCAAGGATGTGCTCTACCAACTGAGCTAAGACAGCTTGCTGCAACTCATAGCATAAGCTTAAAGCGGCGTATTGCGTTAATTATTATATCCCATATTTCGAGGTTTGTCAAGAGGTTTTTTAAAAAATTTTTTCCTGCGGATTAAAACTCCGTTATGCTTCCAATAATTATGTTACTAAATAATGGAAAGGATGTTTGCAAATAATGACAAAAAACAGTGTTATAAATGGTAAATACGCCGAGCTTGCTATGCTTCTGGGAATGGCGTTTTCGGTGTTCTGCGCCGGCTTCTGCGGTTTTGCGGAGGATTACCGCGATATTACTCAAACCGTGTTCAGGCTTCATATTCTTGCCAATTCGGATTCTGAGGAGGATCAGAGCCTGAAGCTGAAAGTACGCGACGCGGTACTGGAGGAAAATTCCGATATCTTTGAGGACTGCAAGTCAGCCGAGGAAGCCGCCGCCGCCGCTCGTGAGCATATTGACGAAATAAAATCATCGGCTGAAAAAGTCCTTGCGGAAAACGGCGCAGGATACGGCGCGGAGTGCAGTATCGCGAAAATGAGATTTGACGACCGCGTTTACGGAGACATGACCATGCCGGCAGGAGAATACCTTGCTTTGCGCGTGACTTTAGGAGACGCAGAAGGGAAAAACTGGTGGTGCGTGATGTTTCCGCCGCTGTGCCTGCCAGCGGTTTCGGGGGAAGCTGCGGAGGAGGTATTTTCTCCTGAAGAGCTGGATATTCTCGAGGACCGTGAAAGCTACGAATGCAGATTTTATTTTCTTGAGCTGCTGGAAAAACTTAGAAACAAAGAGTAGATACTCAGCTTTTTTAATTCACAAAAAGTTAAAAATGCGTTGCTTTTTTCCTGCATTTTCCTTTCAATTATTCAGAGAATTTTGAAATATTAATAAAATTATTATAATTCACTAAAAAAATAAATAATTTTTTGTGTACTAATTTTTTGAAATCCACTTGTGAAAAACCAAAATATATGGTATAATTTCAATGTATCCAGGTGTGCGTTGTTTGCTGCGCCGGAACTCAGAACTGATAATTGGAGGTATTCACAATGGATGGAACCGGTTTTCTCAAAACAGTAAGAGTCGGAGGCTTTGATAAAAAGGACGTTCTTGCTTATGTCGATGAACTGAACTCGAAAATTTATGCTCTTGAAGCCGAATTGGACGAAAAGAAAGCTCTTCTTGAAGGCTCCGGCGGCGGAGGAGAAAGCAGCGAAAAGTACGAGGAGCTTCTCGCGGCGGATAAGTCCAGGATAACCGAACTCCAGACTAATAACGATTCCCTCAAGCTCCAGATGAAATCAATGGAAGACGAGCTTGCGGAAAAGGATAAGGAAATAGAAGAATGCCGCGCTCAGATCGCCGAACTGGAGGATCAGCTCCAAGACGCTAAGAATAAGGCGGCTACAGCTCCAGCGCCGGGCGGCGACAACAGCGCGCTCGACTTGAGCAACGTATTTATAGAGGCTCAGAAGACCGCTAACACTATCGTTACCCAGGCTAAGGAAAACGCCCGCAAAATGGATGAGGACGCTAAGAAGCTTGCCAATCAGGTGGTCGACGACGCTAACGGAAAGGCTTCCACTATAGTAAAGAACGCCGACGAAAAGGCTTCGAGGATACTCTCCGACGCTGAGGACAAGAGCTCCGAAATGCGCGCGGCTGCCGATAAGATCAGAAAAGAAGTTGAGGACGGGATCGCAGAGATCGACGAGAACGTTATTAAGCTCAGAGAAGTTTTGGAAATGTTCTCCGACGAAAGTCTCGGAAGACTCAAGGCAGCAAAGGAACAGATCGACAACGCTCAGAACTCTATCAGAAAGGGCAAGGCTTCGACTGTCAAGCCCGCGCCTGCGCCTAAGGCTGCCGCTGCTCCCGCGCCCGCTCCTGCACAGGAGTCCGCGCCACAGAATCCCGCTCCCGCCCAGAATGCTATTCCGAAGCCCGCAAAGCCCGCGTTTGCAGGATTTGATATGAGCGAGCTTGAAAGTCTTACAAAGGCTGCTGAAGCGGAGGCTGAGGCGGAAGCCGATCTTAGCGCAGACGGCATTTCGCTTGCTGATATATAATACTTATGGCTGAGGTTTATGAAATAAACGTTTCCGAACTGCGCGGCTTCTGTCCGAAGCTGCGCGCCGGGGACAAGGTTCTGTTGTCGGGGTACGTCTACACCGCCCGGGACGCGGCTCACAAACGGTTTGACGCTATGCTTGATAAAGGAGAAAAGCTTCCTGTCGATATTGAAGACGCAGTTATCTATTATGCAGGTCCGACGCCTGCTCCGGAGGGAAAGCCTATAGGCTCATGCGGTCCGACGACTTCGGGACGTATGGATAAATTTGCTCCGAGGCTTCTTGATCTGGGACTCTGCGCTATGATAGGTAAGGGTGAACGTAATGAGGAGGTGCGCGCTGCCGTTTCACGCAACAGTGCGGTGTACTTCTGCGCAATAGGCGGAGCTGGCGCTTTGGCGGCAAGCTGTGTAAAAAGCTGCGAGGTAGTGGCTTTTGAGGACTTGGGATGCGAATCGGTCAAACGGCTGCTTGTTGAAAAATTTCCCGTAACGGTGGCTGACGACTGCCGCGGCGGCGATATTTTCAGCGAGGGAAGATCGGCTTATGCCGAGGCTTAAACAGTAAACAGCAATATTATTGACATATGGTTTTTGTAAGAAATTACTTGAATTTATTTTATTTGTGAAAAGGCGGCTTGATGCTTTAAAATTTTACAGCGCAGTATAAAAGGCGGACTGTTTGCATTCTGCGGACAGTCCGCCTTTGTCGTTGTTTAAACCGCTTGATTGTTAAAATTACCAAATACAATTGTCGATTATTGTTCTTACTCACAAAGTATACAAATTTAGTCGGAAATTTTCTGAATTTCCTTGACAATATGCGCCGGTTAATGATAAAATATTATACAGTAATTATTTTTATAGCCGTATAACTGTATGACGCGGTTTGTCAGGCATATGTCCTTGGATTGGTGGTAAGGCAATGAGCTGCTTGTATCCGGATGTTAACAGCTCAGGGTTAAAAAAACCCGATTCGCTGGAATTTGATTCGCTCGAAGATATCGAGCTTGTTGAGATTTCCCGCTGCCAGGCTAATTCGGTCATCGGGAAGCGCGCTGTTTCCACGCTCATTTCCCGCTATATGAGACTCGTGAGAAAAAAAGCCTACGGTCTTGCAAGAGACTACGCGGAACCGGAGGATCTTGCTCAGGAGGGATTTCTGTCCTTTCTGAATGCTGTAAATTCTTTCGATCCGGGGCGGGGGACAAAATTTTCATCATTTGCGGATGCATGTGTTACAAACGGCATAAAATCCGCAGCGGTGAGAATGAGAAGAAACGCGGGGCAAGGCTCTGCGGGGAACTTTGAAGAAAATGCGGAGGACGGTTCGTCCCCGGAAAATATCTGGTTTGAAAAGGAGAAAATGCTTGGCATTTACGATGAGATAAAATCGCTTCTTTCAAATCTTGAATGGGATATTTTCAGGCTGTATCTGAGCGGCTTGTCTTACGGCGAGATCTCAGAAAGGCTGGATATTCCGCTGAAATCCGTTGATAATGCTGTTTTTCGGGTGAGGAAGAAGCTGAGAGTTTTGTTTTCCCCCGGTAATACGGACATTTGAATATACGACCAGGTAGCTTAACTTAAAGTCAAGAGCGTTGCTTTTTTAAAGGCAAAGGTGGCGGTGCGAATCCGTTCTCAGGTCCAAATTTTTTTAAGCGAGGGAAAGCAAAATGTACGAAGACAAAACATTGGTTTGCAAGGAATGCGGAAACGAATTTACCTTCACAGCCGGCGAGCAGGAGTTCTATGCGGAAAAGGGCTTTGTTAACGAGCCTCAGAGATGCAAGAGCTGCCGCGACGCAAGAAAGAACAGCGCAAAGGCTGAAAGAGAAATGTTCGAGGCAACCTGCGCTTCATGCGGAGGACCTGCAAGAGTTCCCTTCAAACCCAGAGAGGACCGTCCTGTATATTGCAGCGACTGTTTCGCAAAGATGAGAGAAGAATAATTCTCGTCATTGCTCGTCTGATTTTCCTGAGTGTAAGATTGCGGATATCGCGTAAGCGGGTCTGTTTTTAACCGCTCTTTTTAATGGAATGTCGGTCTAAGCGGAATTTACGGTTTTACCGTAGATTCCGCCTTTTGTTTTTATAACAAACGGACGCCGCCGGACGAAAAAAATTCACATTGATACGGTTGAATTCTCGGTTTGCATATGCTACAATCTTAATAATATTGATTTCCGTCTAAAAGCGTTTGAAGAATCCAGCAAAAATTTGCGTATAGTTTTTACGCAGATTTTTTAACTACGCTTTTAGACAATAAATTGCCGTGTAACTTGTACGCGGCTATGCGGCGCAAAAACCGCGGAACAGTGCGCCGGTCAATTCATTCCTGCCGCAGTACTTATTTGTAACAAGGCAGGCATTAAAATAAAGGAGTGATCTGTTATGAACAGAACGCAGAAGCTTAAAACTCTGGGTTTTGCGCTTTTGTCGGTACTGATCATTGCCGCGATAGGCGTTTATTACATAGCGTCCGTTCGCAGATCTATGCGGAACCAGTCCGTTACCGACGTTCTTGAGGTAACGGCTCAGGGAAGCCATGCTTTTGATGTTTACGCAGCTAAGGACGCTGAAATACTCCACAGTCTGACGTTTATTATGGAAAAAGAAGAATCCGACGACCATGATGAGATAAGCGGACGGCTTTCAGTCCTCGGCGAGTCGGAAAACGATTACTTCGTTATTGATATGGACGACGGCGACGTATTTTCAAACAGAAGCGCGGACGTAATAACGATCGACGGGGAGGCTCTTGCTTTTTTTGCGGCTCTCGGTGAAAGCGGAGTATGCGAGCCTGACGTAAGCGTGCTTACCGGACGAAATGTCATGTACTGCTATGAAAGATTTGATTTTGCCGACGGCGATAAGGGTATCATCGTTGAGGAGCTTTTGCTTTCGTCCGTTTCAAATGAATTTTCACTTACTTTTTTCAACGATACGGGATTTTCACATATCATAAACAGCGAGGGTGATATATTGGTGCGGTCAAGCCACAAAAACAGCAGCCGCAGCATTAACAATATCTTCGACGTTATTGATGTTAACGGCAACGATGATGAAGAGCTTCAAGCGTTCAGAGACGCTCTCGGAAGTCAGCAAAAGGGTTCGGCAAGATTTATGTACCGCGGGGAAATGTATGTGTACACCTACGCTCCTGTTGAAAGTATCAGCGGCTGGTACGTTATTTCGATAATTCCCGACAGCGTTATTATGGAGGACGCGGAAAACGTTGTAAAAAGCTCTCAGATGATCCTGTTCATTATCGGAATAGGAATTGTGGTTTTTGCGGCGTTTTTGATAATCATGCGCCATAATTACAGAAGCATTTTGGGTATGGAGCAGGAGCTGAAGTACCGCGAACAGCTTTTCGGTATCCTTTCCAACAACACTAACGACGTGTTTCTTATGTCGTCTGTCGACGGAAGCACAGTTGAGTATGTAAGCCCAAACATTGAGCGCGTAATGGGTCTGTCGGTCAGGGAAGTCAAAAAAGACCTGCTTGTGATAAACAGTACCCTTTGTTCCCATGAAAACGAAATGGGCAAGGAGCTTTTCAGAAAAATTGTGCCCGGAAAGCCGCTTTCCCTTGAAAACGAGCGTATACACGGCATTAACGGCGAGCACAGATGGTTCAGCGAGTTTATTTACTGCACTGAGGTAGACAACACCGAAAAGCTGATAGCCGTGCTTTCAGACAGAACTGCCGAAAACAGGAACAAGGCCGCTCTTGAGGAGGCGCTCAATATTGCAAGGGAAGCCAACAACGCCAAGAGCACGTTTCTCAGCAACATGAGCCATGATATACGTACTCCGATGAACGCTATCGTAGGCTTGTCAACGCTGCTCCAGAGGGACTGCGACAAGCCTGAAAAGGTGCGCGAACATACTAAAAAGATAATCGCTTCAAGCCACCATATGCTTGGACTTATCAACGATATCCTTGATATGAGCAAGATCGAAAGCGGCAATGCTTCGATAAACTTTACGGAGATAAATCTTGCCGAAATAGTCGAGGAGCTGTCAACTATTATAAAGCCACAGGCAAAAGCCCGCGGACAGAGCTTTGATATATCGGTCAGCAATATCCAGCAGGAGTATTTGGTCGGCGATAAGCTGAGAATAGAACAGATCATGATAAACCTGCTGTCAAACGCCGTCAAGTACACTCAGGACGGCGGCAGGATCGAAATGATAATGGAACAGATCCCGGGCGGCACCAAAAATTACGCCAAAATGAGGTTTACCGTCAGGGATAACGGCATGGGTATGTCAGAGGAATATCAGCAGATAATCTTCGCTCCGTTTACCCGCGAGATAAACAGTACTACAAACAAAATACAGGGCACGGGTCTGGGAATGGCGATCACAAAAAATCTTGTCGACCTTATGGGCGGAACTATTTCCGTGGAGAGCAAACAGGGCGAGGGAAGCTCCTTTGTTGTTGAGCTGGAGCTTCGTATGCAGGAAACGGATATTGACAGAAACTTCTGGAAAAATCACGGAATTGGAAGTATCCTTATTGCGGACGACGACCCGGATGTATGCGCGAACATCACGGGCGCAATTGAGGGTACGGGAGTTGCGGTACAGTGCGCTTCCGACGGTCTGAACGCTGTTGAAATGGCAAAAGAGGCTCACGAAAGAGGCGCCGAATACGATATTGTTATACTTGACTGGAAAATGCCCGGTCTGAGCGGTGTGGAGACCGCCCGCAGGATAAGGCAGACGGTTCCCGGAAACGTCCTTATAATGATACTTACCTCCTATGACTGGAGCGATATCGAGGAGGAGGCTATGGCGGCGGGGATAGACGGATTCATGCCGAAGCCGTTTTTCCTGACCAACTTCAAGCTTGCGGTGGAAAGGATACGCACCGGAGGCGGTGACACCGAAAAGGAAAACGAGATATCCATAGAAAACAAGCGGATACTTATCGCCGAGGACAACGAGATCAACGCGGAAATCCTCATTGAACTGCTCGGCGAGATACCGGGTCTGACCTGCGTAGTCACCGAGAATGGTAAGGAGGCTTTTGACAAGTTTACAAGCTCCGCGGCGGGTGAGTACGACATTATTCTTATGGACGTCCAGATGCCCGTTATGAACGGATATGAGGCGACAAAGGCTATCCGCACATCGGGTCGTCCCGACGCTGAAACTATACCCATTGTCGCAATGACTGCCAACGCCTTTGCCGAGGACGTAAAAGCCGCTCTTGACGCCGGTATGAACGCCCATGTCTCAAAGCCCGTGGATCCCGACAGGGTACTGGAGGTGCTGAGGGAATTTACAGGCGGGAACAGCCGGATAGGACAGTAAAAAATATAAAAATATTTTAAAAATTTTTCCTAACCCCTTGCTAAATTTGGGAAAATAGTATAAAATAATATTGACAGGGCGTTATTTTTTTAACGGTATCTTCCGTTACGGAACCGCCCCAATATCTTATTTATGAAAGGACGTCATTACTATGGCAGGTTTAAACAAGGTAACAGTTGACGACATCAGCGTAAAGGGCAAAAAGGTCCTCGTAAGAGTGGACTTCAACGTTCCCCTCAAGGACGGAAAGATCACAAACGATAACCGTATCCAGGCAGCTCTTCCCACTATCAAGAAGCTTATCGCAGACGGCGGAAAGGTAGTTCTCTGCTCGCATCTGGGCAAGCCCAAGAACGGTCCCGAGGATAAATTCTCACTTAAGCCCGCAGCAGACAGACTTGCTGAGCTGCTCCCCGGCACTAAGGTAACATTTGCCGCTGACGACGCAGTTGTAGGCGACAACGCTAAGGCTGCCGTTTCGGCTATGGCTGACGGAGACGTTGTTGTACTTCAGAATACAAGATTCCGCGGCTCTGACGAGACCAAGAACGGCGAGAACCTCTCCAAGGAGCTTGCAGAGCTGGTTGACGGTCAGGTGTTCGTTATGGACGCTTTCGGCTCCGCTCACCGCGCCCACGCTTCCACAGCCGGCGTTACAAAGTTCGTTAAGGAGACCGCTGTAGGCTACCTTATGCAGAAGGAGATCCAGTACCTCGGAAACGCTGTTGAAGTACCTGTTCGTCCTTTCGTTGCTATCCTCGGCGGCGCAAAGGTTGCCGACAAGCTGAACGTTATTTCCAATCTGCTTGAAAAGTGCGACACGCTTATCATCGGCGGCGGTATGGCATATACGTTCCTTAAGGCTAAGGGCTGCGAGGTTGGAAAGTCTCTCGTTGACGACGAGAAGATCGACTACTGCAAGGAAATGATGGCTAAAGCCGACAAGCTTGGCAAGAAGCTGCTTCTCCCCATTGATACTACTATCGCGGCCGCATTCCCCGATCCTATCGACGGCGACATCGCTGTTGAGGTGGTTGACGGCGACAAGATACCCGCTGATAAAATGGGTCTGGACATCGGCACAAAGACCATGGAGCTTTTCGCAGACGCTGTTAAGTCCGCAAAGACCGTAGTTTGGAACGGTCCTATGGGCGTGTTCGAGAATCCTACTCTTGCAAAGGGTACTATCGCTGTTGCAAAGGCTCTTGCTGAGACTGACGCTACCACTATCATCGGCGGCGGCGATTCTGCGGCGGCTGTAATTCAGCTTGGTTTTGCCGACAAGATGTCCCACATCTCCACAGGCGGCGGGGCTTCCCTCGAGTACCTTGAGGGCAAGGTTCTTCCCGGTGTTGACGTTATCGCGGAAAAGCAGTGAGCCACTGCGGGCAGTTTCTACTCCCACAGTAAGAAATTATAGCATTTGACTTTGCTTTGCCCACTATCAAGGGGGCGGGCAAGTTGTTTAAAATTGGCAATCCAACAGAAACATTAAGGCGGAGATTAGTTTATACTGTTCTCCGCTTTGTTATAAGGAGTTTTATATGGAGATCAAAAAATTTTTCAAGGATAACGGGTTCGGCATAATTTGCATGGTTATCTGCTTTGGGTTGGGATTTGTTTTAGGTGCGCTTTTTGCTCCGCACCACAACAAGCTGGAGTTCAACCTGTTCAGCGGAAACGGAAACGCCAACAGGGAAAATAACAAGGATAATTCCGCAAACTTCGGTTCGGGAGGAGTCAGAAACGGACAGAAACGCCGTAAAAAGAGACAGGAATAAAAAATGCAGAGACGTGATCTATCGTCTCTGCATTTTTTATATCAAATCTATTCGGACTTTCCGTCAGTAATTTCACAGTTGTTAATTCCAAAATCAAGCATCAAACCGATTATGTCGTTTCTTGAACGGTTGGTCTCGTCGGCAATTTTGTCAAGGCGTTCAACCGTTTCATCTTTTATGCGTATGGAAAATGTTTTGTACCCATCGTCACCTTTAATAGCAGAGCGTTTGCTTATCTGCAATTTTTCAGCCAAGAAAATCACCTCTGTCATATATTATATATTGACATTTATTATATTTATATGTTATGATTTATGTTATAATATATGTTATAAGGTGATATTTTATGACTTGCACATTTTTCGGTCATGCCGACGCTACGCCGGAGGTAAAAATCAAACTTAAAGAAACCGTAACCGCGCTTATCGAAAACCGCGGCGCAGACCGCTTTTACGTGGGGAACCACGGAAATTTTGATAAAATGGCGCTGGCTGTCCTGAAAGAGTTGAGCACGGTCTATCCGCATATCGATTACTGCGTTGTGTACGCGTATTTTCCTCAGGACTGTGAGGATTTTTTACATACCGTTTACCCCGAGGGCATAGAGACTGTTCCGAAAAGGTTTGCCATAAACTACCGCAATAAATGGATGATATGTCATTCGGATATCGTGATAACTTTTGTCAGGAACACATTCGGCAACGCGGCAAAATTTAAAAAGACCGCCGAAAAACTGGACAAGGAAATTATTGAGATACAAGAGTGTACAGAAAAGGTTTATTAACAAAAAAACAATATATTCCGCGTGAAAATATGGTATAATATATGTTGGAATTTTTTAATACTAATCACCGATTAAAAAACGTATAAAAAATCAAGTCAGAATTTGCGTATATGATTTTGGCGCAGATTTTTTATTTCTGTTTTTAATTGGTGATTAGTATAAGCAAATAAATTACAAAAAGGAGTAGTCAATATGAACAAGTCACTCAGAAAAGCAATTATCGCAGGAAACTGGAAGATGAACAAAACCCGTCCCGAGGCTAAGGAGCTTCTCGAAGCTATCAAGCCGCTGGTCGCAAACGCGGGGGACGTTGAGGTCATCGCCTGCGTGCCCTACACAAACCTTGAGACTGCGGTAAACACCGTTGCAGGCTCAAACGTGAAGATCGGCGCGGAGAACGTTCATTTTGAAAAGAGCGGAGCTTTCACAGGTGAGATATCCGCCGATATGCTCACAGAGATCGGCGTGGAGTACGTTGTTATAGGTCACTCCGAGAGACGTCAGTACTTCGGCGAGACCGACGAGACAGTAAACAAGCGCACAAAGGCTGCTCTTGCGGCAGGTCTGAAGCCTATCGTATGCGTTGGCGAGCTTCTCTGGGAGCGTGAGTGCGGCATTACCGAGGAAATAGTTGCACGCCAGATAAAGCTTGACCTGTTCGACGTTTCCGCCGAGGACGTTAAGAAAACAGTTATCGCTTACGAGCCTGTATGGGCAATAGGCACCGGCAAGACCGCTACCGCCGATCAGGCTCAGGAGGTATGCGCCTTTATCCGCACAACTCTTGCAAAGCTTTACGATAAGGCTACGGCGGATGCTGTTACCATTCAGTACGGCGGCTCCATGAATGCTGCAAACGCTGCTGAGCTTCTCTCCAAGCCCGACGTTGACGGCGGACTCATCGGCGGCGCTTCTCTCAAGGCTGCTGATTTCAATACTATTGTTCAGGCTGCTGTTAACGGTTAAAATCGTAGGGACGAATATGGAATTTGCCTCTGCAAACTGGTAAATTTTCCGAGGGAGGGCAGGTACAGTGAAATCCAAACAGCTTAAGCTTGCCCGAAATGAGGAACGGAAACGTAACAGGGCAATGTCCCCCAAAAGGCGCAGAATCACTGCGATAATATGTGCTGTGATCCTCGGTATTTCCGCCGTGCTTTTTACGGTGGACTTGTTCCGTGCAAAAAAAAGTAATCTTCCGCCGCTGTTCTGTTACCCTGTTATTGAGTACGGCAACGGCAGCACGGACTACTATGGATTATTTTACAAGGTCTGGAAGGACTATGATCCTTTTGAGGGCGAAACACGGTACTACCTGGGCTTCTGGTTCGTACCCAAAAGTTTTAACATTTAGCTATTCAATAAATTATGCGGGGGACGTAATATCGTCCCCGCTGTATTAAAAAGGAATGATTTTTATGAGCAAAAAACCGCTCGCACTGATTATTATGGACGGCTTCGGCATCAATAACGATACCTACGGAAACGCCATTGTTGCCGCAAAAAAGCCGAATCTCGACAAATATTTCGCAGAATACCCCAACACCACTATCGGCGCGTCCGGTCTGGACGTTGGTCTTCCCGACGGCCAGATGGGCAACTCCGAGGTAGGCCACACCAACATTGGCGCAGGACGTATTGTTTACCAAATGCTGGTGAAGATTTCCAAGTCTATCAAGGACGGCGACTTTTTTACGAATCCGGCTTTGGTCTCCGCAATGGAGAACTGCAAAGCAAAGGGCAGCGCTCTTCACCTTATGGGACTTCTCTCTCCCGGCGGAGTTCACAGTCACATGGAGCACCTTTACGGTCTGCTTGAAATGGCTAAGAAAAACGGTCTCCAAAAGGTTTATGTTCACGCTTTTCTGGACGGACGAGACGTTCCCCCCTCCTCTGCCGCGGACTATATGGAGGAGCTTGCTGCTGAGATCAAAAAGATAGGCGTGGGCTCTGTTGCGACTATTTCGGGACGTTTCTACGCTATGGACAGAGACAATATGTGGGACAGGGTTGAAAAGGCTTACAGCGCGCTTGTTTACGGCGAGGGTGTTCAGGAAACAGATCCCGTTGAGGCTGTCAGAAATTCCTACAAAAACGACGTTACGGACGAGTTCATGCTCCCAACCGTAGTTGATAAAAACGGAACTATTAAGGCTGACGACAGCGTTATCTTCTTTAACTTCCGTCCTGACCGTGCAAGGCAGATAACCCGTTCCTTTGTGGACGAGGCGTTTACCGGCTTTGAAAGACGGAACGGCTTTTTCCCCGTTAAGTTTGTCTGCATGGCGCAGTACGACGCGGAAATGCCCAACGTATCCGTTGCATTCCCGCCTGAGGCTCTCACCATGACAATGGGCGAGTACCTCAGCAGCAAGGGCATGACCCAGCTCCGTATTGCTGAGACACAGAAGTACGCCCACGTTACGTTCTTCTTCAACGGCGGCGAGGAAAAGACCTTCGAAGGCGAGGACAGGATACTCATTGATTCCCCCAAGATAGCTACCTTTGACATGAAGCCCGAAATGAGCGCCTACGAGGTAACTGACGCTGTTGAAAAGGCTATTGAATCCGACAAGTACGACGTTATCATACTCAACTACGCCAACTGCGACATGGTGGGACACACAGGCGTTTTCGACGCCGCAAAGGCTGCCGTTGAGGCGGTGGACGAGTGCGTAGGCAGAATGGTGAACGCTATTCTTGAAAAGGGCGGCGCGGCTATAATCACCGCCGACCACGGAAACGCCGACAAGCTTATGGAAGCGGACGGCTCTCCGTTTACGGCGCATACCACAAATCCAGTACCCCTTATCGTTGTAGGCTATGGTGACTGCAAGCTCCGCGAGGGCGGCGTTTTAGCGGATATCGCTCCTACAATGCTGAAGATACTGGACGTACCTCAGCCTGCGGAAATGACGGGTAAGAGCCTTATAATTTGACCCCTGTCTGAAAGGTCTGTTACCATGTTTAAATCAAAAGCTTTAAAAACGGCGGCGCTTACCGCTGCGGCTGCCGTAATCATGTCGGCAATGAGCGGCTGCAATTCTGCCGGAAACGAGGAGGAAACCGCCGTGAACAGTGTAACCGAAGCTTCTGCGGATTCTTCCGCTTCGTCCGCTGCCGAGGAAACCACGGCTGCCGAAACCACAACGGAAGCTCTGCCTCCGGTATCATACCCATGCAAGTTTGCAAAGGAAGAGCTTCACTGCACCTATGACGACGTTGATATATTCGGTACGCTTTATACTCCCGAAAACGGCAGAGACGTTCACCCCGCGGTGATATTCAGCCATGGCTACAACTGCATTGGCGAGGATATGCAGGATATTGCCGCAAACCTTGCTCAAAACGGAGTCTTAGCCTATACCTTTGATTTCTGCGGAGGAAGCACACGTTCCTCAAGCAGCGGCGATTCTGTTGACATGAGCATTGAAAGCGAGCAGGACAATCTGCGCCATGTTATTGATGTGATCTCCGGAATGGAATCGGTTGACAGCGAACAGCTCTACCTTTACGGAGAAAGCCAGGGCGGCTTTGTGGCGGCTCTTACAGGTGCGGAAATGCCCGACCGCATTGCGGGTATGTTCCTTGTGTATCCTGCGTTCAGCATTGTGGATCAGTGGCTTGCCATGAATCCCGACGATATGACGGAACCATTCACCTTTATGGGCGCTATGACCCTTTCAAAGACGTTCTACGACGGTATACCGAGATATGACGTATACGAGCATATCAAGGCTTTCACAAATCCCGTTATAATATATCAGGGAGACAAGGATCCGGTGGTCGGTCTTGACTACGCAAAGCGCGTGGACGAAGCTTTGCCCGACTCCGAACTTATCGTAGTAGAGGGCGCCGGACACGGCTTCGGCGGAAAGGACAGAACTCTCGTTAAGGACGGCGTTTGCGGCTACTTCACCGATAACGGACTTAATTCGTAACCAAACAGACAAAAGCCCTTGTATTTTCGGATACAAGGGCTTTTTATATTTATTGATAAAATCTGGATTTGATACTGGGAATTACTCCGCAAGCAGCTTTTTGATCTCCTCCGAAAGCTTTGCGGCAGCCTTGTCGTGAGTAGTAACAGAGGGATGCCAGTCTGCGGAGTATCCGTCTGCGGGAGACTGAACGTCAAATTTCATTGTATAGATATTCTTGTCGCCGGTTTCGGCAGAGTATTCGTCCGCAGCTTTCTGAACATACTCGAAAAGTCTGTCGCCCATTATGCCGAGGGTGCAGAGTATCTTGGCGTCGGGGTTTTTCTCGCGAACGGTTTTAAGGAAATTCACATACTCCGCAGCGTACTCCTCCTGACGGTCTTTCTCGGATTTGGTGTAGCTGTCGTCGTTGGTACCGAGATTTATTACTATAACGTCGGGCTGGCGCTTGGTGAAATCCCAGTCGATATTTGCAGGAACAAAGCTTCCGTTGGGAGACCATGAGAAGCCCATCTTTGTATAGTACGGAGGAACTGTCTGGTTGGAAACCTTTTTGCTTCCGTCGCTGTAACCGGAAATAATTCCGTAGCCGCTGAACGATACCAAACTGTAATCCGCGTCGAGGGTCTTGGCTGTCTTATAAGCGTAAGCTTTTGTAACGTCCTCGGTCTTGGTGGAGAAGTGGTTCTCCTTTACGGGGTCGTCCGAGCCGTAGCCGCAGGTTATGGAGTCCCCCACAAATTCAATAAGAACTTCCTTGTCAGGCGTGGGCTTGATAGCGCTTCCCGTTACCTTAATGCTGTCTATGGCAAGCGTGGACATAGGCGATTCGGACAGCTTGACTATTGAAACGGTAACGTCCTGAGGCGTATCGCTGCTAAAAACATCGTAGCTTTCCCGCAGATTGTCAACCATGTCGTCAATAACTCGTTCGCCGTTTACGTAGATTCCGATGCGGGCCTGATTGTCAGCAGCGGACGCGTTCGTGGCGGTCGAGTCGCCGCTGATATCTACTGTGCATTTTGTTCCGGTAAAGGAAAATTCCGCGCCTGTTCCCGAAAGCGCACAGTAGAGCTTGTCCTCGTTAAAGTATGTACGTCCGAGAAGCTTAACGTTCTCGGCAGTAGCCTTGTAAACCGTTTCCGTGTTCATATCGTGTACCTCCGCAGCAGTAGTTATTTGGGCAGCTTCAGCCTGAGCGCTGTCTCCGCATGAAGAAAACGCAGTCAGGCATAAAAGACACAAAGCCGTCCCGAGGATAGTTTTTAACTGTGACCTTTTCATTAGTGTACTCCTTTCATTTATACTCAAAGTATACTTTGCTTTTGATTTTACTTGCAGTTTCCATGCCGGCACTCATGATCCCCGTCATGACCGTGGTTTCCGCAGGTGTGACCTTCTCCGTGGTGTGAGCACGTAACGTCAGGGTCATAGGACAGCTTTCCTGCCGCAAGAGCTTCGGCCGCCTTATCGGCGTCGCCTGAAACGCCTCCGTAAACGGCTATTCCGGCCTCGGCAAGAGCGGTTTTGGCTCCGCCTCCGATACCTCCGCAGATGAGAGCGTTCACGCCCTGCTCCTTAAGGAGACCTGCAAGCGCGCCGTGACCTGTTCCGCCGGAGGAAATTAGTTCACTTCCTGTAATTTTTCCATCGGCGATCTCGTAAATCTTAAAAATTTCTGTGTGTCCGAAATGCTGAAAAACCGTTCCCGATTCATATGTTACAGCAGCCTTCACAATAAACAACTCCTTTAAAAAATGAGAGGCAAATAAATTACCATTATATTTATTATACAGCGTTCTTTCTCAAAAGTCAATGGATTTGCGGAAACGGCAACGGAAATCAGTTTACTGTACTATAAGCAATCCATAAAAATTTCCTTTTTGCAGGAGATTGGTTTAAACGCCGGCAGTATAAATAATATATTTTAAAAATGCGGAACGGGAGACCTGTTCTCTGAAAATTTGGCCGGAATATTTTTTGTACCGCTATAAAATTGATTTTCGCCTTATTTCCGCAAAAGCTGTTGAAATTCAGAGAAAAAAGTGATATAATAATACAAAAATAATGGGAAAGGAGATAATTTTCATGCCATTTACATTTTTGGCTTCGGTGAATCCGGCTACTGGAAACGTATCCGCAGCAACATATATAATCATAATTGCCGCAGCAGCCGTGCTTATCGCCGGTGCGGCAATTGCGGGGATAGTTTCCAAAAAGAAGAAAAAATAAGAACGTAACTGCGTTCCGCGTGGTGTTTTTATACAAAATTATTGCCGAAACCCTTGCCTCAGTCACCAAAACGCCGAACATTTCTTTTGGGTATTTACTTTACCGCAAGGTTATGCTATTATACTAAAGCAAAGTAATTATCTGAAAGGAAGCTTTATTTATGAAAAAGAATCTTATCAAGGCGCTTGCGGCTCTGGCCCTGGCTCCCGCAATGCTGCTTGCAGGCTGTTCCGCCGACGGAAACGGCGATACTCCTGAGGAGACCTCCGCTTCTGTCAGCGACGGTGCCGCCAACGACGGCAATTCCGCCGATGCGGGCGAGGACAAGTCGCTTCAGAACGTTCTTGATTCTGGAAAATTTGTACTTGGTCTTGACGCTACCTTTAAGCCAATGGGCTTTACCGATGAGCAGGACAACATAGTCGGCTTCGATATCGACCTGGCAGAGGAGGTTTGCAGCCGTATGGGCGTTGAGCTCGTAAAGCAGCCCGTTGACTGGGATACCAAGGAACAGGACCTTAACGCGGGCAAGATCGACTGTATCTGGAACGGTCTTTCAATCAACGAGGAAAGACAGGAGATCATGAACCTTTCCGACCCCTACATGAAGAACGACATGATCTTTGTTGTTAAAAAGGACAGCGAGATCGCTACACAGGCAGACCTTGACGGCAAGGCTGTAGCGGTGCAGAGCGGTTCAACGGCTCAGGAGATACTTAACGAGTCGGGTCTTAACATTACCGCAACAGAACTGGCGACAAATGTTGAATGCCTCCAGCAGCTTGATCTTGACCTTGTTGACGCGGTTTTCCTTGACAGCGTTGTTGCAAACTATGAGATATCCACCACCGGCAAGGACTACGCTATACTTCCCGACGGTCTTTCTCCCGAGGAGTACGCTATCGGTTTCCGCAAGGGAGACCAGGCGCTTCGTGACGAGGTGCAGAAGATACTCTCTGAAATGAAAGCCGACGGAAAGGTTGAGGAAATTTCGACCAAGTGGTTTGGTTCTGACATTACAACGATTAAGTAAATCCAATTAAAATGGACAGGACGGTTCGCCGTTCTGTCTTATTTTTATCCGCACCAAAAATTTGTACTGTTAAAAAATGATTTCCTTGACCGGCAAGTTAAATTCTTGACAAACTGCACAAAAGATAGTATAATAAATATGTATAATTTATAATTTGAAAGGATGATCGCAAGTGGGATACACGTTAACGGAAAAAATTCTTAAGGCGCACCTTGTGGACGGCGAGTTTGTCAAGGGCGGGGAAATAGGAATAAAGATTGACCAGACTCTTACTCAGGACGCAACAGGTACTATGGCGTACCTTGAATTTGAAGCTATGGGAGTTCCAAGAGTAAAAACGGAACGCTCAGTGGCATATATCGACCACAATACCCTCCAGTCAGGCTTCGAGAACGCCGACGATCACCGCTTTATCGGCTCTGTGGCTAAAAAGCACGGCATTTATTTCTCACGTCCCGGAAACGGTATATGTCACCAGGTACACCTTGAACGCTTCGGTATCCCCGGCAAGACTCTTATCGGCTCGGACAGCCATACTCCCACAGGCGGCGGACTGGGAATGATAGCCATAGGTGCGGGCGGTCTGGACGTTGCCGTTGCTATGGGCGGCGGAGCATACTATATTACATATCCGAAAATAGTAAACGTTAAGCTGACGGGCAAGCTTTCCCCTTGGGTAGCGGCTAAGGACGTTATACTTGAAGTCCTCCGCAGAATGTCAGTAAAGGGCGGCGTGGGCAAGGTCATTGAGTACACAGGCGAGGGAGTTAAGACCCTCAGCGTACCCGAAAGAGCAACCATTACCAACATGGGTGCGGAGCTTGGAGCAACAACGTCCATTTTCCCTTCGGACGAAATAACCAAGAAATTCCTTGACGCTCAGAAGCGGGGCGATGTTTGGACTGAGCTTTCAGCCGACCCCGACGCCCAATACGATGAAGTTATTGAGATAAACCTTTCGGAGCTTGCTCCGCTTGCGGCTTGTCCTCATTCTCCGGACAACATCAAGTCTGCGGAGGAACTAAAGGGCATGAAGATAGATCAGGTCTGCATAGGTTCGTGTACCAACAGCTCCCTTATGGATATGATGAAGGTTGCCCACATTTTAAAGGGCAGGACGGTTCACCCCGACGTTTCCCTGTCTATCGCACCCGGCTCGAAGCAGGTACTGAATATGCTTGCCCAAAACGGCGCGCTGGCAATTATGATAGACGCGGGTGCGCGTATACTTGAAAGCGCCTGCGGTCCCTGCATAGGCATGGGGCAGTCACCAAACTCAAATGGTATCTCTTTGCGGACGTTCAACAGAAACTTTGAGGGACGTTCGGGTACTAAAGACGGCCAGATATATCTTGTTTCCCCGGAGACCGCGGCGGCTTCCGCTGTTGCGGGAGTTTACACTGATCCGACCTCTTTGGGAGATATGCCTGCCTTTGAAATGCCCGGGGAGTTCATCATAAACGACAACATGGTAGTTCCTCCCGCTCCCGAGTCGGAAATGGACAAGGTGGAGATACTCCGCGGACCCAACATCAAGCCCTTCCCTGTTACCGCTCCTCTTGCGGACAGCATTTCAGCACCCTGCTCCCTTAAAGTGGGGGACAACATCACTACCGACCACATCATGCCTGCGGGAGCTAAGATACTTCCGCTGCGTTCAAATATTCCTGCAATTTCCAAATTTTGCTTTACGGTTTGCGACGAGGACTTCCCCGCACGTGCTGAAAGCATAGGCAAAAGCATTATTGTTGGCGGCGTGAACTACGGTCAGGGCTCGTCACGCGAGCACGCGGCTCTTGCTCCTCTGCACCTGGGGGTAAAGGCAGTTCTGGTAAAGAGCTTTGCGAGAATACACCGTTCTAACCTGATAAACGCGGGAATCCTGCCGCTGACCTTTGTTAACGAGTATGATTATGATAAAATTTCACAGGGGGACGAACTTGCTCTGGAAAACGTCCGCGCTGATATTGAAGCGGGCAAGACCGAGCTTACTCTCAAAAATAAGACCACAGGCGCGGATATCCCCGTGATGTGCGAGCTTACGGGCAGAACAAAGGATATTATTCTTGCGGGAGGGCTTCTTGACTACACCCGCGAGAGCCTGAAGTAATGTATAGGTCCCGCTGCGGACTGGACTGCGACGCCTGTGTGAACCGCGAGGAATGCGGCTGTTCGGGCTGTCTTGATCTTGCGGAGGGCGATTGGGCGGGGGACTGCGATATCAAGAAATGCTGCGAGGATAAGCTTCTGGAGCATTGCGGCCTCTGTCCAGATTTTCCCTGCGATTTGCTGAGAAACACCGCCTTCGACACAGAGGAGGGAGACGACGGAGAACGTCTCATAACCTTGAAACGCTGGTCGGAGGAAGAACCTGCGTCCAAACGAAAAGCCATAAGCCGTCCCCTGCTTGGTCTTGCTATTGGTGTGACCGCAGGGGCGGTACTGGGGGCTTTTACCAGCGGATTCGGAGCAATGGTTTTTGCCTGCGCTATTGCGGGTACGGCTGTGGGACTGTTCATCGACCTGTCGGCGAAAAAATAGCGTCCCACTATTTTACATACTGCATATTGAAATAAATTAAATTACGGAGGAAACCCAAATGTCTGATAAAATCAAAATGACTACCCCACTTGTGGAAATGGACGGCGACGAGATGACCCGTATCATCTGGAAGATGATAAAGGATATTCTTATTACACCTTATATTGATCTTAATACGGAGTACTACGATCTTGGTCTTGTACACCGCAATGAGACGGACGATCAGGTTACTGTCGATTCGGCAAACGCTACCAAAAAGTACGGCGTTGCCGTTAAGTGCGCCACTATTACCCCAAACGCACAGCGCGTTGATGAGTACAAGCTGAAGGAGATGTGGAAGTCTCCCAACGGCACTATCCGCGCTATCCTTGACGGTACGGTTTTCAGAAAGCCAATTCTTGTAAACGGCATTACGCCCTATATTCCTACATGGACTAAGCCTATCACTATCGCCCGTCACGCTTACGGCGACATCTACAAGAACACCGAGCTGAAAGCTCCCCGGGGCAGCAAAGCGGAAATTGTAATCACCGATAAAAACGGCAGGGAGACCCGCGCTCTTATCCACGATTTCAAAAATTCCGACGGTATCGTTCAGGGCGTTCACAACCTTGACAATTCTATCGCAAGCTTTGCAAGAGCCTGCTTTAACTACGCTCTCGACGCCAAGGAGGACTTGTGGTTCGCTTCAAAGGACACAATTTCCAAGACCTACGACCACCGTTTCAAGGATATTTTTGCTGAGATCTACGAGGCTGAATACAAGTCCAAATTCGAGGCTGCGAGTATCGAGTATTTCTATACTCTAATTGACGACGTTGTTGCACGGGTTGTCCGTTCCGAGGGCGGCTTTATCTGGGCTTGCAAAAACTACGACGGTGATGTTATGTCTGATATGCTTGCGACAGCTTTCGGCTCTTTGGGACTTATGACCTCGGTTCTGGTATCTCCCGACGGAGTTTACGAGTACGAAGCTGCTCACGGAACGGTAACGCGCCACTACTATAACTATCTTAAGGGAGAAAAGACCTCCACAAACCCCATTGCCACCATTTTCGCATGGTCGGGAGCGCTCCGCAAGAGGGGGGAACTGGACAATATCCCAGCGCTCTGCGATTACGCCGACAAGCTTGAAAAGGCTTCGGTTCAGACTATGGAGGACGGTATCATGGACAAGAACCTTGCCGCAATGAGCAAGCTTCCCGACAAGCAGGTGGTGGATACGGAAACCTTCCTTGTTGAGATAAATAAGAGACTTGAAAAAATGATGCAGGACTAAGCCGATTCTAATCTCCAGTTAAAAGTTTAGATAAAAAATCTGCCGCACTTTTTTATTGGACATTAGTATAAAAAGCTACGTATCCTAAATAGTTAATAGTTTTTATTCAAAAGGGTGAAAACGTCATGGCAAAGAATATATCAACGTCTGTTATAAAGCGGCTTCCAAGGTACTACAGATTTGTGGGAGAGCTTCTGAAGCAGGGAACGGTAAGGATTTCGTCCGGAGAGCTGGCGGGAAAAATGTCTCTGACGGCTTCCCAGATACGGCAGGACTTAAACTGCTTTGGCGGCTTCGGTCAGCAGGGCTACGGCTACAATTTGCAGGAGCTTCACGATGAGATTGGCAAAATACTCGGAGTGGATCAGGGATACAAGACTGTGCTTATCGGCGCGGGAAACCTTGGCAGAGCAATCGCCACGCATATGAATTTCAGTGAGTACGGCTGCGATCTTGTTGGCATTTTCGACAGCGATCCCTCAAAGGCAGGAAGCATTGTTGCGGGACTTCGCGTGATACCCGTATCGGAGATGGAAAGCTTTTTTCAAAAGGAAAAACCGCAGATAGCGATATTGTGCATACCCAAAACTGCTGCTCAGGAGCTTGCGGACAAGCTTGTCTCGCTGGGTATAACGGCTTTCTGGAATTTCAGCCATTACGATATAAAGGTTGCACATAAGGACGCGGCGGTGGAAAACGTCCACCTCGGCGACAGCATAATGACCCTCGCTTATGCGCTTACCCACGCGGACGATGATGACGGCAAAACCGAAAAGAGCAAATAAAGCTTCCCGAGCGCACAAAAGCGTTCGGGAAGCTTTTTATTGTCGTTCTTTACCTCATAATAATTATTTGCAATTCGGCAAATCACATGGAGACTTTGACGTTTCCGCCGAAATGGTTTGCGGATTTTGCCGCACGGAAAAAGGTCTTCCAAGCCGTTTGCATCCTTTCTGTATATTTAACTCTCAATATTGAAAAATTTATGAATTTAAAAAGCGGCAGACTTTGAGTCCGCCGCCTAAAGGGTTTATTCTATCGCTGAAATTATCTTATCAGCAATTTCCTCTGCAGAACCGTCTCCGCTTATCGTTAACGAAGCGTTTCTGCTGTATACCGGAGCTCTGCCGCTGTAAATTATTTCAAGCTCTTCTTTGGTGTTGTTCATAACGATGGGGCGGTTTTTGTCCCCTGAAATGCGTGAATAACAGGTCTCGAAAGGAACGTCGATATAGATCACAGTTCCCGCCGCAGAAGCTATTTCTGCGTTTTCCTTTTTCAGCATCGCGCCGCCTCCGCAGGCGATAACGCCGCTTTGTCCGGCAAGCTCGCGTACTGCCTCCGTTTCTGCTTCACGGAAATATTTCTCTCCTTTTTCCGCAAATATACGAGGTATTTCCATTTTCTCCTTTTCCGTAATATAGTTGTCCATATCGAAGAATCCGCAGCCGAGCTTTTCGGCAAGAAGTTTTCCCGCAGTAGTTTTTCCGCAGCCCATAAAGCCGCATAAATAGATAGGTCTCATAGCTGTTTCCCCTCAACTTCGGAAAGATTGTCGGCGGTGTACTCCGTCATCTTGTTTCTTATTTCCTCCTCGAGACAGGAGTAAAACATTGCGAAAAGCACGTCCGCAAATCCCAGCAGAAACATATTTTTATTGGTTATTTCCGCCAGCTCGGGAACGTTGGTATAGATGTATGTCTTGTACCAGTCTGCGGTAAACGGCTGAAGCTTTTTCCCCTTTCTGACAAGGTACTTTGTTTCCAGAAATGTTTCGGATATTATGTCCTTATAGTTTTCCGCACCTTTTTCCATTACTGCGTTATAGAGGCGGTAAAGCTGATCGTCGGTCATATTTTCATCGTTTATCTTAACGTTTTTCAAAGTGGGTATCCTCACTGCCAGCGAGTAGACCATAAGCGATAAGACATGGTTGTACGCCTCGCTCTGCATTTCGGCGCAGGTACGTTCGTCTATGTGCAGACCCAGCCCCTGCAAACAGTCGGTATCGGTAATATTGTTGAGCACAACCTTGAATGCGTCTTTAATGCTGATGTTGTAGAAATCGTCCTCAGCAATGGAATAGATATATTTCATTGCGTTGTAAAGGCTTACTCCGCCCTTTATGATAGTGTCCGCAAGACCGTTTATCGCGGCTGCTTCGTTTATAAAAAGCATTTTGCAGCTCCTTTCGGTTTTATGTGGAACTTTTACTCGTCGTCCTTGTCATTGTCCTTGAAGGCTTCCTCGCGGCTGAGGCGTTCCCATTTTGGCTTTTTGATCTCAACGGGTTTACTCTGCTTTTTGGAGGACTCGTCCCCGTCCTCATCATCGTCATTTCCCGCCTGCATAGCGTCGTACAGCGAATCAAAAGCCTGAGGAGTAAACGGCTTGACTTTCACATTGTCTGAGGATACCACTGTTCCCTCTACCTGAGGGACTTTCGGCGAGGCTTCGGAGGCGGCTTTTTCCGCGTGCTTTTTCTCTATTTTTTCGGACAGTTCTGCAATTTCCACAAATTCTTCCTCGGAAATTTCATTTGCAGTTTTATTTCCGTCTGTTTCCGCCGGCGTTTCCGTTTTTCCAGTATCGTTTCCGGTTTTTTCGGCCGGAATGCTCATATCATAGGGTTTCTCAACGGGAGCGTGCACAGTCTTGTTCTTGCTTGCAAGCTTGACTTCTTTGCAGAGTCTGTCAGAATAATCGAGAAATTCCTCATACTGTTTCAGAGAAGCTTCGCCGAGCTTCAGGTTTCTCTTCATATTGGACAGATACTGAGACCATTCCTTGAACTCATTTTCGTCAATTCCCTTATTGACCCGCTTATAGAGAGCATTGTAAAGCTTCTGGGCGCGTTTTTCTGTTTCCTTGGGAACTGCTACGGGCTCACGCACTTCTGGCGGCGGTATCAAGGAGGAAACGGGAGATATTTCCGTAATATTTGCCGTTTCCAAATTTTCCGCGGAAAGATTTCCGTCCGCTTGAGGGACCGCTTCATGTGCATCTCTTGCTCCTCCCGCCTTTGCGGAAATACTTTCCACAAGCTCCTCGTATTGGCGGCGGCAGGTCTTTCCCGAGCTGTTCACCCTGTCGCAGCGGGTGTTGTCGTCAAGAGCGGTAAAAAATCTTCCGCAGTTTTCACATTTTCGCATATATATTTTATCCCGTACCATAAGCTCGAACTCAAGATCAATGACAGCCTTTAAACTGTCGGGATAGTAGATCTCGGCGGGATTTTCACGAATTGCTTCCAGAGCAAAATTCATTTCTATCTCATTTGGACGGGTCATGTTTTTGACGTATGAGTACGCCTCCATAGCAAGCTGATCGCGTATTTTCGAGCAGTCACGCTTTTCCATTGCGGACAGATCCCTGCCCTCGGCAAGCTCGTCGGCAAATCGGCGGTAAATGGATTTTGAGACTTTTCCAACCACGAAAGCCGAATTAGGGAGCGTTGCGGGAGTAAGAAGCTTTACCGACGGAAGAAGATTTCCGGAACAGCCCAGTTCATTTGCAGCCACCGAAAGAGCAAGGTCAAAATATTCTTTTCTTGCGCGGACGGTGTCGTCGCTGAGTATGGTTCCGATATCGTCGGTATCGAAAATAAAGGTCATTTTATTTTTTGCGTATTCCTGTAAGCGTACAATGCTCGTCCAGCGGTTCATGGCGCGGTTAGCCTTGTACTCGGAAATACGCCTGAAAATTGCTTCTTCATATGGATTTTTCGGAGAGATGCACCTTGCCCACAGTTCTTCCAGACCTATTCTTTCGCTGTGGCAGATATACTCGATAATGCAGTCCAGAACTATTTCGGAATAGTCAGTGCCAATGCACGCCTCGATATAGGGATGAGCGCGGCCCACCGCCGCCTTTGCGCCTGTGACAATGTTCTGAGGGAGCCTTCCGGTTTTGCGCGCAGTTTTGCCGGCCTCTATGCACTGTTCCCAGAAATAGGTAAAGTCAAACTCAGTAAAGTGCAGAAGCGTTCTCGACAGTTCTATCTTATAAAAATTGGTATTATCGTAAACGGCAAATTTGACAATGCTGTTATCCATTCTAAAAGTTCCTCTCCGCAAAAATTCATGTACAATTCATTATACCACATTGGTTTGCAATTTGCAATTACTTTGACAAAAAAACTCGGAAATCGGCAAAATTTCCGATCTCCGGTTTTTATTTCCGCAAATATTTATCATTTCCGTTTTGGGACAAAGCCCTATTTTGCGTTGTTTGCACTGTTTGCAAACTTACGCTTCCCAGCTGTTGAGGTATTTCTCCTGTACGTCGGTGAGTTTGTCTATCTCCATGCCCCAGTAGCGTATCTTTCTCTCCGCAACTTCCCGGTCGATATACTTGGGTACGTCAATTATCTTCTCGGTAAGCTTGCCCTTGTTTTTCACAAGGTGCAGAGCGGACAGCGCCTGAATGGCAAAGCTCATATCCATAATTTCCGCAGGGTGACCGTCTCCAGCGGCAAGGTTTACGAGACGTCCCTCGGCGATAACGTATATCCAGTTTCCGTTTTTCAGCTTGTAGCCCTGAATATTGTTACGGGCGGTCTTTGTTTCCAAGGCGATCTTTTTCAGCGTGGCAACGTCCACCTCAACGTCGAAGTGTCCCGCGTTGCAGCAGATCGCGCCGTTCTTCATAACGTTGAAGCTTTCTTCGGTAACAACGTCGCGGCAGCCGGTAACGGTTACAAAAAAGTCTCCCACCTTAGCCGCTTCGGTCATTTTCATGACCTTGAAGCCGTCCATAACAGCCTCCATTGCCTTTATCGGGTCTATCTCGGTAACTATTACCTCTGCACCCAGACCCTTTGCGCGCATTGCAACGCCCTTTCCGCACCAGCCGTATCCTGCAACAACAACGTTTTTGCCGGCAACAATAAGGTTTGTGGTACGATTGATACCGTCCCAGACGGACTGACCCGTGCCGTAGCGGTTGTCGAACAGGTGCTTGCAGTCGGCGTTATTTACCAGAACCATGGGGAATTGCAGCTTGTTCTCCTTAGCCATGGCGATAAGGCGGATAATGCCCGTGGTGGTCTCTTCACAGCCGCCGATAACGTCCTTAATCTTTTCAGGGTACTCATTGTGAATGAGGTTAACAAGGTCGCCGCCGTCGTCGATTATGATGTTCGGGCCGACTTCTATCACCTTTGAGGTATGGCGGTGGTACTCCTCGTCGGTGGCGTTGTACCAGGCAAAAACGTTCAGCCCGCCGTGAACGAGAGCCGCCGCAACGTCGTCCTGAGTGGAAAGCGGATTGCTTCCTGTGATGTACATTTCAGCGCCGCCCGCCGCCAAAACGCGGCACAGATATGCGGTTTTCGCTTCAAGGTGTACGGAAAGGGCGACTTTGATACCCGCAAAGGGCTTTTCGGCAGCAAATTCCTCCTCGATACCGCGGAGCAGGGGCATATTTGCCTTTACCCACTGGATTTTGGTCTCGCCGCTTTCCCAAAGGTTTACGTCTCTGATTTCGCTTGACATATAAATTACCTCCATTTGTATAATTTTATAGTTGGCAGTTATTCTGTATTTTCCGTCTTTTGACCGGACACTGCTGCCGTTTCGTCACGCTCGACAGTCTCCGATATGGCTCTGTTTATGAACCCATTAAGAGTCTCACCGCAGTCAGCCGCGTGTTTTTTCAGCATATCCTTTTTGCCTTTTTTTACTGTCAATTCAATTCTGTCATAGTTTTCGGAATTGAATTTTCTTTTATAATCGGTGGATTTTGCTTTGTCGGGCATACTGACACCGCCTTTTACCTATTTTAACATATTTTTATAAATTTAGAAACCAATAATATTGCACAAATAATCTAACGTAAGATTGGCTGATTTGCCCATTGAAATATCTAACGTTAGATGTTATAATTAAATCAATCCCCAAATTATTTACATCTGGTAGGGGACGGGTATCACGTCCCCTGGTGACCATTTCACCGTTACCGCAGGCGGGAGCAAGCCCCCGCCATACGTTTTTACGTGTTTTCATCGGACTCGACATATTCAATAATATCGCCCGGTTGACATTTCAACAATTTACATATAAGAGCCATATTATCAGCATTAACAATTTCGCCGTTACGAAATTTTTGCAGGGTACTTTGGCTAATGATTTTTTCTTTTCTTATTTTGTAGGTTGAGTACCCCGCTGACTTTAACGCCGCTATAACGTCAATTTTATACCTTATTGGCATATATGCACCACCTTATATTCAAAATATAAAATACATGCACTCTATTCTCGTGCATAATGTCAATATACATAGACCAAATGTTGGTGTATAATTAAATCAATCCCAAACGAAAGGAAAATCTATCATGAAAAAATTAAAAATCTACAAATCGCCGTTTTCGATATTTTCACAGTCTTGTTCAACATACTCCATTATATCACCGGGCTGACAGTTCAAAACCCTACATATTCTGTCAATAGTCTTGTGGTCTAATCCGCCCGTACCGTTTCTAAGGTTTGTTAAAGTTCCCTGTCCTATCAAACCCTCTTTTCTTATACGAGTTGTGTTCCAGCCCTTTTCTTTTAACAGAGCAAACAGTTTATCATATTTGATCGGCACTTCACACAACTCCTTTCATAATATTATTTTACCATGTTTCAAGTTTAAAGTATATACATATTATTGCACTAATTTTTGTGCAATACGCCTATTGATTTGCACAAAGTTTAGTGCTACAATTAAATCAATCCCCAAATTATTTACATCTGGTAGGGGACGGGTCTCATGTCCCCTGGTGCCCATTTTACCGTTACCGCAGGCGGGAGCAAGCCCCCGCCCTACGTTTTTACGTGTTTTCATCGGACTCGATATATTCAATAATATCGCCCGGCTGACAGCCCAAATATTTACAAAGAGCCTCAATGGTTCTTGTGTCAATATGTCCGCCATCATGAATTTTTTTCCAAGTTGCCTGACCGATAATTTTATCCTTTTTTGTAACGGTATATGAGGTTATGCCCTTTTCCGCAAATATTTTTAATAATTTTGAATAGCTTATCGGCATTGTATATACTTCCTTTCGACTTATTTATATTTTAGTACAAAACCATATCACTAATCTTAGCGATATCAGCTATTGACCATAGCTAATATTTGCGATATAATTAAATTACCTTAAAACAGAAAGGAAAATCTATCATGAAAAAGAATTTAGAAGAAATCAGGGAAGAACTGGAAGCCGAAATAGACACGGCAAGAGCCTTGTTCGAGATAATGACGCTTATCCACACAGGTTCCTACAGCTTTGAGAAAAACGAAATTACCTTTGAATCCGTTAAAAACTCCTTTTTCCTGTTTTCGCAGATTTCCTTTGAACACGTACACAGTCTCGATACGATCGCGAACGAACTCATTGATTTTCACAACGACCTAAAAAACAAATAACGCCGTTTTCCGTTTACTGATTAGGAACGGAAAATACCCACGATATCTTCCATCTGGCTCGCTTCCTCCGAAACGGAATGAGCAATGTCCGCGCTTTCCACAGCGGTCTGAACGTTCTGAGCGACAACTTGGGATATCTGTTCTATCCTGCTGCGCACAGATGATATAGCCTCCACCTGACGGCCTGTCAGCTCGTTGATTATGCCCGCGTGCTCTGCGCTTTTCTCCGAGGATTCCATAACGCCGCTCATGCGCTCAGCGGTATTTTTGGCGATCTCCATTCCGTTTTTGACCGCTGCTAGCGAGCCTTGTATAAGGGAAGAAGTGTTGCTTGCAGCCTCCGCACTCTTGGTGGCAAGGTTCCTTACCTCGTCGGCTACCACAGCAAAGCCTTTTCCCGCAGCGCCTGCGCGAGCCGATTCAACAGCCGCGTTCAGGGCGAGTATATTTGTCTGAAATGCTATATCCTCGATAGTTTTTATAATGCTTTCTATCTTTTTTGAGGACTCGCTGATGTCCGACATAGCGTCAAGCATACGCTGCATTTCCCTGTTGTTTTCGTGTATCATTTCCGTGCTTTCTCCCGCGGCGGCCGACACCTTTGCGGACTCTTCAAAGCTGTTTTGCGTCTCCTCGGATATCCTTGTTATATCGTCCGCTATCTGAGCAATAGTGCGCTCCTGCTCCTCGGCTGCGCTGCTGATGCGTCCTGAAATGTCTTTCATAAGCTCCGCCGAACCGCTTACCTTTTCGGACAGCTCCGCAATACGTTCAACAACCTGCTTTTGCTGTGCGGCAACACGTTCGCTGCTTTCAGCCTGCTCCTGTACCTGCTGCACAAGCCCCTGCGCTTCGTCTGCCGAATCTTCGGAGTCCTTTATGTAACTAAGGCTGCAATCTACAAGATAGACTATCAGAGCGGCGCATATGTTGAGTCCCAGAAGTCCCTTAACAATAAATTCAAGGTTTTCGCCGTTGTAGAAGAAATCGTTGAATACTATTCCGACAAGTCCTGCCGCGTTCATGATTATCCAGTTTGCGAAAAGGTTTTTCTTGCTGTAATATATAGCTGCGATAGCCATTGAAGCTCCCATAAGCGGGAACATACCGTGAAGCTCATGCTTAAGAGCGGACATTACGATTATTATGAGAAGCTGTACCTGAGAAATGACAGTTCCACGAAAGGTAGTTGAGGTTTTTGCCAGTACCGTGTACGAAATTATTGCAACCACAATTCCGGAAACAGCAATAAGAGCGCCGGTAAGCACCGTTCCCGATACCGCGTTGATGATTCCGAAGACCACGCACACTATGACCACTATTATAATGTGCAGTCTCACCATTTTTTCCGAGGCGGACTTGCTTGCCGCCGCTTTTCCGAATATAGACATAACAATTCCTCCAGAAAACAAATTTTTACTTTTTGTGAAAGTTATACATCATTATTATAGCATAAAACCCTTGCTAAATTAAAGCTTTTGATGAAAATAACGGCAGGAAACCGCTTTAATTTAAAATTTTCAGACGGTAATAGTAAAAAATTTTGCTTCCGCAAACTCCCCCAAGGCTTCGGGATTCAGTATCACCTGCATACCCCGAGCTCCCGCGCTGACCGCTATCTCGTCAAACAGCACGGCGGTCTCGTCTATATAGGTCGGGAATTTTTTCTTCATTCCCACGGGGGAACACCCTCCGCGGACATAGCCTGTCACGCCAAGCAGGTCCTTGACATGAAGCATTTCACATTTTTTATTGCCGCTGATCCTTGCGGCTTTTTTCAGGTCAAGCTCTTCCGCGACAGGAACGCAGCACACGAAATATCCCGATTTGTCACCCTTCAGCACAAGAGTCTTGAATACCTGTTCTGCGGGCAGACCAAGCATTTCCGCCGCATGTATTCCCGACAGGTCGCTTTCGTCAACGGCGTATTCTGCGGTTTTAAAGGAGATTCCCGCCGCTTCGAGAAGCCGTACTGCATTTGTTTTATTCATAGCTTTCATTCTCCAAAAAACTTATTGATCCGGCTATCCAATCAGGAGCGTTTCCGTCAATCGAAATAATATTGCCGTTACGGTACTCTCCCGCCTCTGCAGATCCGTTTTCATTGCCGTAAAAATGAACCTCGTCGCAGCAAGGAATTTGCCAAGTCCTTAAACCGCTTTTCAAAGCGGCGCAGCACATCCTCGTCAGGTATGCTTTGTCCGCCTTTTCTGACTCTGGTTTTTTCCGCACAATGCTTTCCTCCGCCGAGTTTTGCGGTTATGACATCCGTATCAAGGATTATCTTCAGATCGCTGAACGAGCCGCGTAAAACTCCCGTAAGACTGCTTTTTCCCCGACGTTCACTTCGCTTATTATGGTGTATTTTTCCATGGCATTCCTTCTTTCAAAAAATAAATGTCTACATACCTGGAATTACAGTCCGTGAGGCGATTCTACCTTTTTATCCGACTCCTGTATGGATACAAGGGTCATTTCGTTTCCGCGCTTTGATACTACGTATTCCACGTATTTTTCGGGACTCGGCTCTTCCTCCGACGTAAGAGTCAGCCACGCAGGCGTAGGGGAAACGTATCCTACCGTAAGGGTGTACCGTTCGCCAACGCGGGTCATGTCCTCAATATAGGGGGAATATGTGAAGTGCTTAGGGTTCGACGGTATTCTGTAGGATTTTATCGACTCGTCGTAATAGAACTGTACCTCCACGCCGATTATGGATTGGTGCTCGAAGCTGAGACCGGTTCCGAAAAGCTTTGTACCGTGCTGTTCCACGTCAAGCTCGGGCACGATTATCATGTCGAAGTCCGCTTCGTACTTGGATTTATCATCGTACAGGATAATATCCCAAAGCGCCGCCGTTATCAGAGTTTCGCTGCGGAGCTTTACCGTCTGGTTGAACGGCGCAGGGTCGCAGATGACTATGGGGTACACAAACCGCGCAAATTCGTTTTTCTGCTGGGTGTTGTCCGCAAAATCCTTTACAACGTCCACCGTAAACACCACTGTGGAGTAAAGTCCGACTATTGCAAGCAGGGAAACAATTATGCCGAACAGAAAATACAGCTTTCTGCGAAGCCCCTCCGGGTTTGAGTCTGGGGCGTCTGGAACTTCTATTTCCTCGGTAAACTCCGCCATCTCCTCATGGCTTTCGTCAAGAGCCTCGTCAAACATACGCTTGATGTTTTCAATGGAATCCTTTTCCTGTTTCTTTGCCGTCTTTTTTGCGGAATACCTGTCCTTTTCATCCGCAGGAACAAACTTCGGAGGTTTTTGTTCGTTGTGTTTATCATGTTTGTCCTGTTTATCCTGCGTTGTTTTTTTTCCGTTCTTTTTTCCGTTTCCCGTTTTTTTGCTTACATAACTGTCATAGTCAAAAAAGTCTTTTTTATCATTGCTCATTGCTGCTTTCCTTTCATCGTATCTGTCCGCTGCCGTCGATAAGGTATTTCACCGAGGTAAGCTCACGCAGTCCCATGGGACCTCTTGCATGAAGCTTCTGGGTGGAAATTCCTATCTCCGCGCCGAAGCCGAACATACCGCCGTCCGTAAAGCGGGTAGAGGCGTTTACGTACACCGCCGCCGCGTCTATTTCGTTCTTAAATTTTTCTGCGTTTGCAAGACTGTTTGTTACAATACATTCGCTGTGTCCCGTGGAGTACTTTCCTATATGTGCGACAGCCTCGTCGATATCCTTTACGACCTTTACTGAAATGATATAGTCTAAAAATTCCGTCGCATAGTCATCCTCTGAGGCGGGAACAACGCAGTCTCCGAGTATTTCTGCGGTCTTAGCGCAGCCGCGTATTTCCACGTTGTGATTGTCCAGACGGGCCTTTACCGCCGGCAGGAATTTTTCCGCGGCCTTTTCGTGTACCAAAAGCGATTCTACAGCGTTGCACACCGAAGGACGCTGAGTCTTGCCGTTATCGGCTATATTGACCGCCATTTCGAGATCGGCTGTTTCGTCCACAAAGACGTGGCAGTTTCCAACGCCGGTTTCAATAACAGGTACCGAAGCGTTTTCCTTGACCGCGCGGATAAGTCCTGCGCCGCCCCTTGGGATAAGCACGTCAAGATATTGGGTGCATTTCATTAACTGAGTTGTCACTTCGCGGGTAGTGTCGTCCACAAACTGTATGAGGTCTTTCGGAAATCCCGCCGAAGCTATTGCGTTTCTCATTATATCGCAAAGGCACTTGTTTGAGTTATAGGCTTCCTTGCCGCCGCGGAGAATGACCGCGTTTCCCGCTTTAAGGCACAGCACGGCAGCGTCCGCCGTAACGTTCGGGCGGGACTCGTATATAATGCCGATGACTCCCATGGGTACTCTTACTTTTGTTATCCTCATTCCGTTGGGACGGACAGAGCCGCTTTCCGTGAGACCTACCGGGTCGTCAAGCTTTATGACGTCCTCAACGCCGGCGGCAATACCCGATATCCTTTCGGAGGTAAGCCTGAGCCTGTCCTGCATTGCCGCGGACATACCGTTTTTTTCGGCGGCTTCGAGGTCGGCTTTGTTAGCGGAGAGAATTTTTCCGGTATTTTCCGTAAGAGCGGATCTTATTGCCGCCAGAGCCTTGTTTTTTTGTTCTGTCGAAGCGCAGCGCAGGGCTTTTTCACAGGCTTTTGCGTTGGCTCCCAGTGTTTCGGCGTAATTCATAATAACAGATTCCTTTCCGTGACCTGCAGCTGGAGCTTGCAGGCGAAGTCCCCGAATAACATCATATAGAATAATTATATCATAAAGACGGTAATTGTCAAGGCATGAATTGACTATATCAGCAAAATTGATCTCCATGCAATTGTACTCGAGGAAATCATTTTCACAGCAATAAATTTCTGACCTTTAAAAATTTTTATCCTTGATTTGCAGGAAATAATATGCTATACTTTTTTTAAAAAGAGAAAGGAAAATTCATATGAACGATACGATATATCTTTACGGAATGGTAATGTCAACGGAAAGCTTTGTGCTTCAGGGGGACTTTCCGCAAGCGGACGGTTACGGTGAAATATCGGAGAAACGAGCGGGTATCGGCGGGGAAACAGGTACCGCCGCCGCTGTGCTGGCTTCTCTCGGCTGCAAGGTCAGGGTAGGGGGGACTCATGTGGGAAACAAAAACCGCAGTCTGATACGCGGCTATGCAAAGGCTCACGGCATAGACGATACCGAGCTTGCCGACGAGGATTTCGACGGCATTGTGGACTGGGTGATAATAAGCGGGAAGACAAGAACCTGTTTCGGCGAATGGAGAAAGCATTTTTCCCGTCCGGAGCCGTTTTATGAGCCTCCATGCGAGGAAAGCATAAAGGCCTGTTCCGTGGTCGGCTGGGACAACTTTTACGGCAAGGAGACCGCGGAGCTGTGCCGCCGCTACGGAAAAAAGTTTGCCGCCATAGACTGTATGCATGATTCCGATACAAACCGTTTCTGTGCGGTGAACGCCGTTTCCCACGAGTTTTTGGAGGGACGTTACCCGGGTAAGTCGCCCGAAGAGCTTTATAAGCTGTACACCGAAAATTCGGACGGGCTTATAATATTCACCTTTGGCGGCAATCCGGTAATGTACGGCAGAAAGGGGAGCAAGCCTCAATACTTCCAGCCCTATAAAGTAAAAGCCGCAAGTACCTTAGGTGCGGGAGACAGTTTCAAAGCGGGAACTATCTACGCTCTTGCACAGGGTTTTTCCGACGAAGATATCGTTCGGTACGGCTGCGCTGTGGCTGCCGCGGCTATAATGAAGTACCCTATATATGAATACCCGCCGGCGCTTGATGATGTAATGAACATATTAAACGGTTAATGCCGTCCGCTTTTCCGAAGATAAAAATTGCCGAATGAAAGTTCATCCGGCAATTTTTTGTTTATTTCATACTTACTTTGCGGAGTCGGTTAACGCTTTGACTATTTCGGGGTAAACCCATTCAAGAGTTTTTCTGTTTAACAAGCCGAAGTTTTCCGAACCGGTGCCGAAACCGCCGTTATCCCACCATACGCACGGTACTCCGTATTTTTTGGCGGTAGAAACATAATACTCGGCAATTTCGACTCTGCCTGCTGTATTGTTTTTATTTACAGAGCCGAACTCTCCGATAATAACAGGAATGCCCTTGCTAAGAAACAGCTTGTCAATATTTGACATTAATGTGTCTATTTCGCGCTTGCCGCCGTCTGAAAGAGTCTTTTCGCCGGAATCACCGTTAAACGCGGCATTATAGGGTATGTAGGCGTGTACCGAAACAATTATCCTGTCGTCGTCCGGAATTTCAAGAGCCGCCATTGTTGAATACGAGGAAGACGCCGCGTAAGGAGTTACCATAAGCAGGCGAGTCTTGTTGTACCCGCTTCCCGCTCTTACAGTGCTTACAAACGCTTTATGCAGACGGTTGATGACTTCCCATTCCGCCTTGGTGCCGCCGCTCCATTCCTTTGCCGAGCCTTCGGTGCGTGGTTCGTTAAGTCCTTCAAAAATAAGCTTTTCGTCGTAGTCCTTGAATCGTTCCGCTATTTGCTTCCAAAGTGTTTTGAATTTCTTGGTAACATCTTTTTCGGAAGCGGCGTCAAGCTTTATCCAGCTGTTATCATGGTGGGTGTTAAGAATAATGTACATTCCGTTGTCGTAAGCGTAGTCAACCACTTCCTGAACGCGGTCAAGCCATTCTTTGCTGACATTTCCGTTTGAATCCATATGTTCGCCCCATGAAACGGGTATGCGGATCGTGTTGAAACCGGCTTTTTTAACAGCGGTGATCATAGCCTTCGTTGTTTTGACATTTCCCCATGCGGTCTCATGTGCGAGGTCTCCGGATATCCAGTCTCCTATACTGTCAAGGGAATTTCCAAGATTCCAGCCTATTTTTAAATCTGCAACGATCTGCTTTGCTGAGTTACTGCTGCCGGATGTTTTATTTGGGGATTTTTTTGCTGCGTTTGTTACGGTGACGGTGCATACCGCCTTGTACGTGGTATCCTTTATCTTTACGGTGATCTTTGCCGTACCTGCCTTTACAGCTGTTACAACTCCTTTTTTGACAGTGGCGACGGACTTGTCCGACGAGCTCCACTGAACGGTTGCTTTTTTGTAGCCCGTGACCGACGGTTTAAGAGTGCAGGTCTCGCCTGCGGAAAGCGTTACCTTTGTTTGATCGAGCTTAATACTCTTTTTTGCCGCGGAAACGCTTACCGACATTGTGCAGATGCAAAGCAGCACTGCTAAAAACGCGGCGGTTATTTTTTTCAGTTTCATATGGAACCTCCGTTTAAAATATTATTAATCAATTTTAACAGATTTTCTTCCTGAACGCAATAGTATATTGTGTATAATTTACCGTCAAAATGAAAATAAGATGAAAAATTATCCTGTCCTGTTGAAAAAATGTTAAGGGTTTGCTATAATATTTTTATTACAACTTTATGTGAAAGGAGAGCTCCGTAAGGGAGCGCAGCCGTCTATGAAAAAGCTTTTGTTTGTATTCAATCCGCGTTCGGGAAAAGGTCAGATCCGTCAGCATCTTATGGCGATAGCAGACACCTTTGTAAAAGGCGGATACGAAGTTACTGTTCACCCCACTCAGGCTCAGCTTGACGCTTATGAAAAAATATCCTCAAGGTGCGAGGACTTCGACGCCGTGGTGTGCAGCGGAGGAGACGGCACTCTTAACGAAGCTATAAAGGCGCTTATGACTTCGGGAAAGCGCGTTCCGCTGGGATATATCCCGTCCGGTACGATGAACGATTTCGCTTCCAGCCTGGGCATTCCGAAGGATATGCCGGAAGCCGCCGCAAGGATCGTGGAGGGACAGCTTGTTACCGTTGACGTTGGTTCGTTCAACGATGAATATTTCACCTATATCGCCGCTTTCGGAGCGTTTACCGATGTAAGCTATGAAACTTCCCAGCAGATGAAGAACATGTTCGGAAGCCTTGCTTATATAATGGAGGGCATGAAGCGGCTCAATACCGCCAAGTCCTATCATGTTACCGTTACTCACGACGGAGAAACTATTGAGGACGATTTTATCTTTGGCATGGCTTCAAATTCCACATCGGTAGGAGGCTTCAAAGGACTCAGCGGTACTGAAGTTTTGCTGGACGACGGAGTTTTTGAGGTGCTGATGATAAGAATGCCTAAAAGTCTTGCGGAATTTCAGCTTACCATAAATTCTTTTTTGAAGCGGGAGCTTGACTCAAAATATTTTGTATCGTTCAAGGCAAAGCAGGTGGAGTTCCATTCGGACGGCGATCTTCCTTGGACTTTAGACGGAGAGTTCGGCGGAAACTGCCGCAACGTTACCATAAAAAACAATTACCGCGCCGTGGACATATTTGCTCCGAAGCCGGGAGCGGTGATCGCCGCTTCAGCCGACGAGGATATCGGGGAGGATACGGAGGAATAAAAACAGAGGACAGACCGATCTAACCAAGTCTGTCCTCATTATTTATAACATTATGCATTGCTTACGCCGTTTTATTGAGCACACCGCCTCTGCCCTCAGTAGGGTCGAACAAACCCACGCCGTATTTGTCGCTGTCATTCCCGCTTCTTGTGACTGTTTTTGTGGTACCGCCCGAAACGAAAACCTTTCCGCATTCTGGACATATCCCCGTGTGGATAGTAACGCTTTGGGATACGATCTCTTTTCCCTCGCGGTCGGCTTTAGCCTGATTCCTGCTGACGTGCTCCTGTTCATGACTTCTTACGGCAGCGCCGGCAGCTTTGGGGTCTACCCTTGTGGGAGTCTGGAAAGATACGCCCGAATCGTCGGAACCGTCCTGATACTTCCTGTTTTGGCAGGTCTGGCACTCAAAGGAGTCGAAGCGGCGTTTCCTGTCCGTCTCGTCTGATATTCTGCTGTACCCGTCAGAACGGTTTCCGCTGCCGCCCGGAGAATTTTTTCCGCTGCGATCTATCGGGGACGTTTCCGTTCCCATGTTTCCAGCCGTATTTTTTCTGAAGACCGAGATTCCGCCGAATCCGCGGTATCCTCCTGAAAAGCCTTGCGCCGCTCCCGAAATTCCCGTGCCGATAGGTTCAACAGCCATAAAAGTTCCTCCTTTGCCGATAAATTTTTGTATAATTATTATAGCATATTTTTCCTGAAAAATCAAGAAAATTTTTTATTTTGCTTAAGTGAATTTAACCGGACAAAAATCTTGACGAACACCTGTTTTAGTGGTATACTTGTTTATGCAGAAAAATAAAAAGGAGCGGCCGTACTATGAACAAAAAGGAAGTTGCGGAGATCAGGAAAAATTTTACTGACAGCAGCGGTTTTTTTACACTTAACCATATTCTGACAGCCTATGTTGACCCGCAGAAAAATGTCCTATGCAAGGATAACAAACTGTATTCCCTTATCCCGGAGGACGAGGGCGCTGTCATGCTGGAGTCCCTGAAAAAAATCCTTGGAGGAAGTCTTGGCAAGAATCTTACCGAATACGGCTTTCCCAACGAGGAATACGCCGAGGACGGCGCTCAGAACGACCTTTACGCCGCCGTCAAAGGCAAGCTTGAGGACGAGGCATCCTGCGACAAGCTGCTGACAAGGATCGTAAACAATATGGAGTATGAAATGGCATACACTGTTATTATAGGGTACTGTTCCTACAGCGTTATGACCCGCGACAAAAATGATGAAAGCTATGACGATGCAGCCGAAGAATACAACTTTATTGCTGCGGCAATATGTCCCGTCAATACCGGAGACGACGGTCTGATGTTCGACAGGGAGAACTCCTCAATTGTCAAAAAAGCCAATACCGACCTCATCATCAGCCGTACGCCTACGGACGGATTTTTCTTTCCGGTTTTCAGCGACAGAAGTCCGGATGTGAACAGGGTGATGTACTACACCAAAACCCCCAAGAAGCCAAATATTTCTGTGGTTGAGAACGTTTTGGGCTGCAATTTCGTCATGACCTGCCAAAGCGAAAAGGAAACTTTTCAGCAGGTTCTAACCGACGTGGTGGGAGACGAACTCAGCTATACTGTGATTACCCAGGTCAACGAGGCTCTTAGGGACATTGTGACAAGCTCCAAAAATGAGACCGAAATGCCTCTTATCGACGACAATAAGCTCCACGGGATACTTTTTGACGCAGGAGTCAGCAGCGAAAAGCTGGACGCTCTTCCCGCCGTTTTCAAAGAAAAGGTGGGCGAAGCGGACGGTCTTACCGCTGAAAATCTTGTGGAAAACAAAATGGTGCTCGCAACTCCCGAGATAACCATAAACATCAGCAGGGAAGCCGCCGAAAAGGTGCGTACAAGCGTTATAGGCGGCAGACGCTGTCTCGTTATAGACCTTGACGACCCGAGCATTTCCATAAACGGACTGGTTACTGACGTTACATAATTTTCAGAAAATTGTGTTGATTTTAATTTAAAAGAATAGTATAATACTATAGTTGTATTTTATGGGGACGGCTCGTTTCCGTCCTTACATATTTTAATCCTAATAACCAATAAAACTATAGACAAAAAATCTTCACATAATCCATATATGCAAGATTATGCTCGATTTTTTGTATAGTTTTTAATTGGTTATTAGTATAAGGAGTTTTGCTATGAACGACACAATAATGAAAAAATTTGACTGCATTGAAAATATGATAGGACATACTCCGCTGCTGGAAATTTCTCTGACCTTCAAGGGCAGACCCCGCAAGGTCTACGCCAAGGCGGAGTACCTCAATCTTACCGGAAGTATCAAGGACAGGGTGGCTTTTCACATAATGAAAAAGGCGTACCGCGAGGGTACGCTTAAACCGGGAGACATTGTCGCCGAAGCCACAAGCGGAAACACTGGCATAGCCTTTTCCGCCATGAGCAGCTATCTCGGACATAAAGCTGTTATCTTCATGCCAGACTGGATGAGCCGCGAGCGCATCAATCTGATGAAAAGCTTCGGCGCGGAGGTACGGCTGGTTTCCCGCGGGGAAGGCGGCTTTCTCGGTTCGATAAAAATGACCGAGGAGCTTGCGGCAAAGGGAGGAGTTTTCCTGCCGGGACAGTTTTCCAACGAGGACAACTGCGAAGCCCATTTCGTTTACACAGGCGAAGAGATAATCCGTCAGCTTTCTTCGGCGGGACGTACTGCCGACGCTTTTGTTGCGGGAGTAGGCACGGGCGGTACGGTAATGGGCGTGGGCAGACGGCTCAGGCAGGAAAATCCAAAATGCGAAATGTATCCCCTCGAGCCTCTTAATTCGCCTACCCTTTCCACGGGCTATAAGGTGGGGAATCACCGTATACAGGGCATTTCCGACGAATTTATCCCGTCTATACTGAAGCTTGACGAGTGCGGAGAGGTTGTGTCCGTGGACGATATTGATTCAATAATCATGGCGCAGAGGCTGTCCCGCGAGTTCGGCATTGGAGTGGGTATATCTTCTGGAGCCAATCTTCTTGGCGCGGTCATTGCGGGAAACCGTCTCGGCGATGATTCTACTGTTGCCACCGTCTTTGCGGACGACAACAAAAAGTATCTATCCACCGATTACTCAGAGGAATTTACTCCGGCTCCCGACAGTATGAGCAGGGATATCGAGCTTATCGGAGTAAGAGCTATAGCTTTACTGTAAAACTGTAAAACTGTAAAACAAGAATCCGCGGAGAAACATCACCTGTTTCTCCGCGGATTTTTATTTGGACGAATCAATATATTTCCAGTAGCCTTTAAGATATACGGCTCCTGATATTACCGTAAGAGCGGTCGCTGTCCAAATCAGGATTTGGTACACAACAGCAGCCGTTTCGGCGGCGCGTCCCTCAAAGGAAAAGCACATTCCCAGCATTATGACCACCTGCGCGACCATTGTAAACGCGGTTTTCAGCTTTCCCCATATACCTGCGGCGACGACTACTCCCTCATTTGCGGTAACGAGCCGCAGACCGGATACCATAAATTCCCGCGCAACGATTATTATTACTGGAACAGAGCCTATAACGCCGCGCTCCACCATGCACATCAGCGCGGAGACTACAAGCACCTTGTCCGCAAGAGGGTCGAGGAACTTTCCGAAGGTGGTTACAAGATTCCTGCTGCGGGCGATGTGTCCGTCCAGCGCGTCTGTGGCGGATGCAGCCGCAAATATCGCAAGAGCAATAACCGGACTGAAAGGTACAATGTCAGTCAGCATAAAGAACACGTAGAACGGTACGAGTATTACTCTTAACAGGGTAAGCTTATTTGGCAAATTCATCTGCTATTTCTCCAATCAGATCGTAGTCAAGCATATCTGTGATCCTGACTTTAACAAATTTTCCCGGTATCTGCCGCTTGTCAGGGGAGGTAAAGAATATTTTTCCGTCGATCTCGGGAGCGTCGGAGGCGCTTCGTCCGAAGTAGCATTCGCCGTAACGGTCAAAGCCCTCAATGACTATTTCAAGCGTACTTCCAACAAGCTCCTTGTTTTTCTTGACGGCAATGATCATCTGCTGTTCCATAATAACATCGGCGCGGCGCTGCTTTACGTCCTCGTCAAGCTGACCGTTCATATCTGCGGCGGGAGTCTTTTCCTCAGCGGAATAAGCAAAACAGCCGAGACGGTCGAATTTCATATCGCGGACAAATTCCGCAAGCTTTCCGAACTGCTCCTCTGTCTCTCCCGGAAAACCGGTGATAAGGGTAGTCCGAAGGGTTATTCCGGGAACCTTAGCCCGTATTTTTTCTATAAGCTTCCTCAGGGATTTTTCGTCCCCAGGTCTGTTCATACGCTTTAAAATTTCCCCGTCGCAGTGCTGGATAGGCAGATCCATGTACTTGACGATCTTTTTCTCGCGCGCCATAACGTCCAGAAGTTCGTCGGTGACTCGTTCTGGGTAGCAGTACAGAACGCGTATCCATTTGAGCTGTTCTATTTTGCAAAGCTCCGTCAGCAGCTCGGGCAGCATAGGCTTGCCGTACAGGTCTGTACCGTAGCGCGTGGTATCCTGAGCTATAACGTTCATCTCTCTTACCCCGTTGCTGACAAGGCGTTTGGCTTCCTCGATAAGCTCGTCCATGGGAACGCTGCGGAAACGTCCGCGTATGTACGGTATCGCGCAGTAGGAACAGCGGTTGTCACAGCCCTCGGCGATCTTAAGGTATGAGGAAAACGAAAGCGTGGTCTGCACCCTGTCCCCGGTAAGAGCGAGATTTTCCTTGTCTCCGAAAGCCTGTATGCGCTCGTCCGCCATAATTTTTTCAAGTATAGAAACTATATCGCTGTTGCAGCCTATGCCGACAACGGCGTCAGCCTCCGGAATAAGCTCGGCGACCTCCTCGCGGTAACGCTCAGCAAGGCAGCCTGTGATAACGATTTTTTTGATACGTCCCTCTTTTTTCAGTGTTGCAAACTCCAGAATAGTGTCGATAGCTTCCTGCTTTGCGGACTCGATAAAACCGCAGGTATTTATTACAGCGATATCCGCCAGAGCTGCGTCGCTGACAAGCTGATAACCAGCCTCGCGTATACTGTAAAGCATTCTTTCAGCGTCAACCTGATTTTTTGTGCAGCCCAATGAAACCATACCAACTCTGATAGACATTTCAAACATTCCTTTTTTATGATTTCGGTATCCGCCGAAAACAGCGGATACCCTTTTTACTATGGAAACAAAGTCTCCGGATTATTTTTGTCAGCTCGTCAGCCCTGATATTCCTCGATGCGTACGCTTTCCATCATAACCTGCGTAAGAGGCTTGTCGTTTTCGGGATTGGTTTCTACTTCAGCTATCTTGCGTACAACGTCCATTCCGTCGAATACCTGTCCGAAAACGGTGTAGCCTCCGTCAAGGAAAGGTACTCCGCCTGCCTCATTGTATTTCGCGGCAACGTTTGCGGGCCAGTTGTACTTAGTTGAATCGGCGGCGTAAAGCTCCTCGCAGGTGTTCTGCATATAGCCGTCGGGAGTGTTCACAATATAGAACTGGCTTCCGTTTGTGCTTGTGGCGCCCGAATTTGCGTAAGCTACCGCGCCCGTAAAGTGATACAGATTTTCGGACGTACCGCCGTCAAATTTTTCACCCCAGATAGATTTGCCGCCTGTGCCGTTGCCCTTGGGGTCTCCGCCCTGATTCATAAAGTTAGGTATTACTCTGTGAAAAATCAGTTCGTCGTAGTATCCCATTTCAGCGAGTCCGATGAAGTTTTCAACGCCTTTTGGAGCGTCCTCGGGGAAAAGCTTGATTTTTATCTCGCCCATATCCTTTACGGTTATGACCGCGATTTTTTCTCCCGGCTCGGGCATATTGAAGTTGTGGATATCCACGTCGGGAAGCCACTGCACCGTGCTTGCGTCAACGTTTCCGTCCCCGTCGGTAACGGCTGTGCTGCCGCTGTCTGGAGTACCCTTGCAGCCGGCTAAAACCAAAGTTGATACTGCCGCGGCAGCCAGTACTGAAATTATTTTTTTAATGTTCATAAACATGATCATTCCTTTACAAAAGCAAATTTTGATATAGCAATATACTTTAATATTATACACCAAAAAAAACGTTTTGTAAAGTACAAATTTTTCCTGCGGACAATATTGCCTGAAAAGCTTTACAATAGCGGGTAGGGTAAGTAAAATACCGATAAAATCCAAAATAATATTGACAAGCAATACTATATGATATATAATATATTTTAAGGGGGCTTTACTATGCCAAAATCAAACGAATACGATAAAAAGCTTGCTGAGGAGATAGAAAAACGCATATCGGAAATGGAGTCAGGGGATTATAAATTTCCGAAGCGTTTCGGGAAAAGAGACTATATAGTTCTTGCGGCGGTATGCGCGGTATGCCTGATACTGATAATAGCCGGGGGGTGTCTGCAATGAAAGAAAACGTTAGCGTTAACGAACAGATTGAAAAGGAAGCTCTGTTCGGAATTTTACCCGTCCTTGGAAAAGAGAAGCTTTACGGCTTTCCGGACGCTGTGCTGATACTGTCCGGGTACTGCATTGCTACATGGAGCTACACTCAGGGCTCGTATCTTGCCACGCTGGTAGGCTTCAAACAGCTTCTTATCGGGGCGTTTGCGGGAGCTATACTTATGCTTGCCATATATCAGCTTCCGGTAATACTTTCTGTGCGCTACGGAATAGACATCTGGATATGGCTCAAAGCCGTTTTCGGACACAAGGGCGTTACCATAATGACCGTTGTGATAATCCTCATAAATTTTCCTTGGTATGCGGTCTGCGCCGACCTTTTTGCCTCATCTATGGGAAATCTTGCCGTCCTTTTCGGAGTTGCCGTGCCGGACTTTACTCCGCTTGTGCTGAGACTGCTCTGCGTTGCCGCAGGTACGGCTGTTGCTTACAAGGGCGTCGGAGCGATAACCCACACCACAAGGATACTCGTTCCGCTGCTGCTTGCTCTGGGCGGACTTGTGGTTTTCATAGGCTTTACAAAAGTACCGTTTGAGGTTATATGGAACTACAAGCCCAATGTGAGCGGCTATTCCGACAGCATTATTCCCTACATAATTTCCATAGAAGCAAATTTCGCCTTTGTGATAACTCTTGTAGGCGGAATGGGGGAAGTTCCAAGGCTTGCCAAAAAAGAAAACGCAGGTTTCTGGGCGGGCGTTATCGGGCAGGGAGTTTCCGGTTCGTTTTTCGTTGTGGTCGGAGCTGTAATGGCGATAGCAATGCAGTACGTTACGGGTGAAATGATCGACGACCCGACCCTTATGCTTGCGGCTCTTTCCGTTCCTGCGCTTGCTCTCAGCTCGCTGCTGCTGGTGGCGTTTGCAAATATCGGTACTCAGGCTGTAGGCTCATATATTTACGGAGTAATGCTCAAATCCTCGTTCAAACGCGCCGATTACCGCACGCTGATAATCATTCTCGCGCTGTATGCAGGACTGCTTTGCGTATGGGGAAAAATTGTGGAGTACTTCGGTTCTTTCCTGACTATAAGCGCGTGTATATACGCTCCTCTCGCCGCCTTGCTTTTCACGGACTTTTTCTTTGTAAGGAAACAGAAGCTTGCCCTGCGATCCGCCTTTGGACTAAACGGATATAACGCCTATAATTATACTCGTGGTATAAACTGGATAGGTATTCTCTGCGCAGCCGCAGGAGTGGCTATGTCCCTGCTGGTGTACGATCCCGTAACCGGAGAGATACACAACATGACTCTTTTCAGGCTTACCCCTACGGGCTTTTCCTTTCTGGGAACCGGTCTGCTGTATCTGCTTTTAAGTCTTGTCCCCCCTGTGAGAAAATATCTTCTTGCGGACAGGGCTGAGATAACGGTCTGACGGAAAGAGGTGCTTAAAATGAAAACCAAAAGACCCGTTCTTACTCCCTTTGACCGCTGCCGTGTACCGCCGAAACAAAATCTTTTCTTCATGCCCGCCATATGGCTTTTGTGCAAGGCGATAACTGCGCAGTCAAAGCTGCGGATAAACCGCGTCAATATGAAAGGCTTGAAGCCGCCGTTTCTGGTTCTGGGTACTCATCACGCGTTTATGGACTTTATCGTGTCTCCTCTGGCGGTTTTTCCTTACAGGGCTAACTATGTTTCCGAGCTGGAGGGATTTGAAAACTACGGAGAGTGGCTTTACCGTCAGGCCGGCTGTTTGGGTACGCGGAAATTCGTCAACGACATAGCTTTGATAAAGAACATCAAAAAGGTAATGGAGCGCAGGGGGATACTGGTTCTGTACCCCGAAGCCCGCTATGCAAACGTTGGAACAAGCTCCGCGCTGCCAAAATCGGTGGGAAAGCTTGCCAAGTATCTTGACGTTCCTCTGGTAACTTTAAATATGAGAGGAAACTATTTGCAGTCACCAATATGGAATCTGGCAAAGCGTAAGGAAGTTCTGCTGGACGCGACCGTAACCCAAATATATACCCGTGAGGAGATGAAAAAAGCTTCCGTTGACGAAATAAACGCTAAGATTGCCGAATTTTTAAGCTACGACGAATATGCGTATCAGTACCGAACCAAAATGGCAATAACCTATCACAAACGTGCGGAGGGCATTGAAATGCCGCTTTATAGGTGTCCCGACTGCGGTGCTGAGTTTGAAATGCATGCAAGCGGAGAGGAGATATTCTGCGGGAAATGCGGAGCAAAACGCATTATGACTGAATACGGCAGAATGGTTCGTCCCGACGGTTCGGAGGACAGTTTTTCGCACATTCCAGACTGGTACGAGTGGGAGCGGGACTGCGTTAAAAAGGAAATAGACGGCGGTGTGTACGGTCTGGATATGAGGGTTAAAATAGAGTCTCTGCCGAACGCGGTAAACTTTATCGACCTTGGCGAGGGCAGGCTTATCCATAATGAAAACGGCTTTAAGCTTACCTTCAGGGATTACGGCGATACGGCGGAAAAAACGCTTTCCTTTGCGCCGCTGACAATGACGTCGGTACATACCGAGTACAACTACCGCGGAAAGGGACAGTGCGTTACCCTGTCCACCCTTGACAACACCTACTTTATCTACCCGATTGAAAAAGGCTTTAACGCCACAAAGATACAGTTCGCCGCAGAGTACCTTTACGAAAGGTGCAAGGCGGGTCTTTACGTTTCAAAATAATAGAAGATTATTTTACAAAAAGACTTGCATTTTGTAAAATATTTATGTATAATTGATTTAATATATTTTTTACAAAGGAGCATATTTCTTATGGACGAATTTAACAATAATCCTTTCAATGAAGAAAAAAGCGGCGGAATCCCCGAGAATCCGTATATGCAGCAAGGACGGCAGGAGCAGCCGCAGCAGCAGTTCCAGCAGCCGCAGAACTATGATCCCTACAATCAGCAGCCTGTTCAGGGTCAGCAATACGCTCAGAGTCAGCAGCAGTATGATCTGCCTCCGCAGAACGGTCAGAATCCTTACGGTGTACAGGGAGGCTGCAATTATAATCAGCAGAATATCCCGCAGAGCGGTTATGTTCCTCCGCAGGGGTATTACGCAAATCAGGGATATGGTTACAACGCTCCATATCAGCAGCAGTCCACGGGCATGGCGGTGGCTTCCCTTGTACTGGGAATAATTTCTATTTGTACGGGGCTTTTCATGTTCTCATTCCCGTTTCTTTTTCTTATGCCTGTAATCGGTATTATCCTCGGCATAGTTTTTAAATGCAAAAAGCTTCCTGTGGGAAAAGGAATGTCTACAGCGGGAATAATCACTTCGGCTATAGGACTTGCCATTCCGATTGCCTTGCTTGCGTTTGTGGTAGTTATGCTTCTGACCAACGGCGCGGAGCTTATGCAGTACTTAAAGCAGATTTCTCCCGACCAGTACGAGCAGCTTTACGAGATATACGGCGACCAGTTCCCGCAGTGGTTTGACGCTGCAGTTTCATTTTTAGTAAAATAATTAGTTGCGTAGTTGCGGTCACCGAAAGACAATGCTCAGCGGGTGCGGTTTTATGCCGTTCCCGCTTTTGTTTTTCTCAGGATTTATTATTGCTTATTTGAAATTTCGGATCGGAACGCACAGGAGTACAAACCGAAAGCCGGTCGAAAAAAATATTGCGGAATTGTAACAAATTTCAAAATGTATTGACAAGCATATTATATGTGGTATAATATACAGCGTGGGTGCTTGAATGCTTAATCTATAGCGCTGACAAGCTTTGGAGGGATTCTGTGGAAACTATACCGTTTCTTGAATACAGTCTGTATCAGATGTTTCATATGTTTATTTTCTGGTCGTTTATCGGCTGGTGCATTGAGGTCTGCGATATGACGCTGGAAACCGGCGAATATCAGAACCGCGGCTTTCTGAATATGCCTATCTGTCCTATTTACGGCTTCGGAGTTCTTATGGTGGTCATTTTTTTCAGACCTATCGCGCACACGTTTCTGTTGCTTTTTTTTGCGTCCATGACATTGTGTACCGTGTTTGAACTGCTTATCGGTCTGGGTATGGAAAAGCTTTTCGGTGCAAGGTGGTGGGATTATTCCAATAAAAAGTTTAACTTTAGGGGTTATATATGCCCTGGAATTTCCATTCTTTGGGGGCTTGGCTGCGTTATCGTTGTAAGGGTCGTTCATCCCATGGTGGAAAAGGTGGTAGACCGTATCCCGGTAAAGCTGGGGTTTGCGCTTATAGCGGTCTGGTCTGTGCTTATAGTGATAGACCTGATATCGTCCATATGCGCGGTAAACAAGCTCAATAACCGCCTGAAGCAGATCGATGAGATTTCCAAGATAATGCTTATGAGCGCAGTCAAGATAGGCGAGAATCTTTCGCACGAAACACTTGACGTCAAGGAAAAATACGATAAATTAATAGAGGCAAGGGACGCAAAGACCCAGGCTTTGAAACAGCGTTACGAAAAGATCGTCAGCGCGGCGGATTTCAAGATCGGCGAGTGGAAGGAACGCTACGAGGGACTTGTGAATCTGCGCGACAGATCTGTGGAGCGTTTGCTTAAAGCGTTCCCGCATATGAGGTCTATATCTTATTCGGAGTCTATGGAAACTCTGAGGAAACGTCTGAACAGCCGTATCTCACTCAGCAGGTCAAAAAGCGACAAAAACGCTGAAAACGTTGGGGACGGTGAGGACGGCGGAGAATAAGTTTTTTGAATCTCCGGCTTTTTGAGGATAAAATATTGCCTCAAAGCTATTGACATAACAGCCTGAATATGGTATACTTATATAAGTTTGGACAACCTTTAAGTTGATCCCGTGAGATCGGCAAGGCAGTCGCTTATATTTATGATTTTTACGGCGGAGACCGCTGTGTACCGAAAGGTAGAGCTGTACGCTTTTCGCTGTGATCGGAATATTGTAAGCTTTTAGCCTGTCTGCTCTTGCGGACAGGTTTTTTGTTTGGAGGCGGGGCTGTGCAGAACAATCAGGACAGAAAGGTCATAATGGACGAAAGCGCAATGACAAGGGCGATAGCAAGGATATCATACGAGATACTGGAGCGCAACAAAGGGGCGGAGTCACTGTGCTTTATCGGGGTGCTTTCGCGCGGCGCATATCTGGCAAAGCGGATTTCCGACAAGCTTGGCGAGCTGGAGGGAGTCGCTCCCGAGACCGGTATTCTCGACATCACCGATTACCGCGACGACGGCAGAGCCTCCCGTGGGGAGGACAGGACAGATATTCCCTTTGACGTGAGGGATAAGCGTGTCGTAATTGTGGACGATGTTATTTTTACCGGACGAAGCGCACGCGCCGCCATGGACGCAGTTACAAAGCGCGGCAGGCCACGCAGTATCCAGCTTGCGGCCCTGGTGGACAGGGGTCACAGAGAGCTGCCGATACGTCCCGATTATGTGGGTAAAAACGTTCCGACTTCGCGGGACGAGGCGGTTCGGGTCATGGTAAGGGAGATAGACGGAAACGATATGGTAGTCATTCTGGAACGGGAGGAGCGGCAATGAGTATTCTGTTAAAAAATGTACGGGCTGTGGACGACATGAAGGACTTTTTCTGCGATATATTTATTGACAGCGGCAAGATCATGTCGGTAGGGAAAAATATTTCCCGCGAGGCTGACAGAGTAATTGACGGCGGAGGCAGACTGATAGTTATTCCTGGACTTTTTGATATGCACGTGCATTTCCGCGATCCCGGCCAGACACATAAGGAGGACGTTCTTACAGGCTGCGCTGCGGCTCTGGCGGGAGGTGTAACGGGAGTTGTTTGTATGCCCAACACTAATCCTCCGATAGATAGTGCGGATACGGTGCAGTACATTCTTGACAAGGCAAAGGGAACGGGCGTTGACGTTTATCCTGCTGGCTGTATTACCAAGGGAATGAAAGGTACGGAGCTTTACGACTGGGGACAGCTTGGGGTAAAGATAATTTCCGACGACGGCAGACCTGTCGAGAACGGAGAGCTTATGCGCCGCGCTTTGGAGGAAAGCAATAAGAACGGACTGCTTGTGGCTTCCCACTGCGAGGATCTGAGTATCATAAACGGAGGTATCGTAAACAAGGGCGAGGTTTCGGAAAAGCTTGGCGTAAAGGGTATGGACAGAGCCTCTGAGGACAGCGTTACTGCGCGGGAGATAGCTCTGGCGGACTCCTGCGGGGCAAGGATACACATATGCCACGTTTCAACAAAGGGCAGCGTTGGACTTATCCGCGATGCGAAAAAGCGCGGCATAAAGGTCACCTGTGAGACCTGTCCCCATTATTTCACATATACCGAGGAAAAGGTTTTATCACGTGACGCTGACTACAGAATGAACCCTCCCCTCCGCACAGAGGAGGACAGACAGGCAGTTTTGGAAGCTGTTTTGGACGGTACGATCGACTGTATAGTTACCGACCACGCTCCCCACACGGCAGAGGAAAAGGCGGACTTTGAAAAGGCTCCAAACGGAGTTGTGGGTCTGGAAACGTCGCTGGCGGTTACTCTTACGCAGCTTTTCCATACCAAAAAGCTTCCGCTTATAAGGATAGCGGGGCTTATGTCGGTGGCTCCCCGAAAGCTTCTCGGAGTACCGGTCACGCGCATTGAAAAGGGCGCAAAAGCCGATCTTGCGGTCATTGATCTTGATATGGAATGGACGGTTGAACCGGAAAAGCTTCGGTCAAAGTCCCATAACACGGTGTTCAAGGGCGAAAAGCTCAGGGGACGAGTTGTTACTACTATTTCGGACGGTGTTATACGCTACGAAGTTGACAATTGACAGTTAATTGTACGGTTACATTTTAATATAACTTTCAACTGTCAACTAAAAGAAAAGGAGAGATATTATGTCATTCGACAGACTTATTAAAAAAATTATTGAAACGGGAAATCCTACTGTGGTGGGACTCGACCCTAAGCTGGACTATGTTCCCGCATACCTCCGCGAGGAGGCTTTCAAGGACAAGGGCAGGGACTTAAAGGGCGCGGCGGCGGCGCTGCTCCGCTTCAATAAGGCTATTATTGATGCAGTGTGCGATATTGTTCCCGCGGTAAAGCCGCAGGCGGCGTATTACGAAATGTACGGTCACCACGGCGTTAAGGCGCTGTACAAAACTATTGAGTACGCAAAGAAAAAGGGTATGTTCGTCATTGTGGACGGCAAGCGCAACGACATTGGCGCAACTATGGAGGCGTACGCTAACGCATACCTCGGCACGGCTAACGTTGACGGTCTGGACCTTGAGGGCTTCGGCGCGGACGCTCTTACGGTGAACGGCTACCTCGGTACGGACGGGATCGTCCCCCTGACGGAGCTTTGCAAAAAGAACGATAAGGGTATCTTTGTGCTTGTGAAGACCTCCAACAAGTCCAGCGGAGAATTGCAGGACAGAGTTCTGGACGACGGCAGGACGGTTTACGAGACAATGGGCGGTATGTGCGAGAAGTGGGGAGAAGAGACTATCGGTATGTACGGCTACTCTGCGGTTGGCGCGGTGGTGGGAGCGACCTATCCCGAACAGCTTGAGGAAATGCGGGCAAAGCTTCCTCACACGTTTTTCCTTGTCCCCGGCTACGGAGCGCAGGGCGGCGGCGCGGAGGGCGTTGCAAAGGCTTTTGACCGCAAGGGGCTGGGAGCGATAGTTAATTCCTCCAGAGCGGTAATGTGCGCCTACCAAAAAGAGAAGTGCGACCCCCGCGATTTCGCAGGCGCGGCAAGACGCGAGTGCATTAGAATGAGAGAGGATATTACGGGATTTGTTACAGTTTTGAAAAAATAAGGAGTGCTGTTTGGCAAATAAGAATTTACGGAGATATCGCATAATGAGAGAATATATAATGAATAGGGTACATGAATTATATTGGGAAAATGATATAAATTGTGCGAGAACAGCAATCATTTGTTTGAGTGAATTGTTTGAAACTGCTGTAGAACCGCAAACGATTTGGTCAGCAATAGGATTGCACGGTGCGGGCGGTTACAGAGCGCAGTGCGGCTTAGTCGAAGGCGCGCTTATGTTTATAGGAATTTATCTTCACAGCCTCGGAAAAGAAGATAATGAAATTGTATCTGCCTGTTATAATTTTGCGTCTGCCTTTGACAACTCTTTTGGTTCATTAAGCTGCTTTGAATTGCGGCCTACAGGCTTTTTGGAAAACGACCCGCCGCATATGTGCGAAAATTTGACCCGAAACGGAATTGAATTTGCATACCAATATATTTTAGAAATAACAAAAACATAACCAAATATTTACTATATTCGGTCGTAATTTGGAGGTGCGTTATGAAAAATAAAAATGATTTGATATGGTGTTTCAGCTTAATGATAATTAGTGTTGCAACAATAATTCTGGCAGGTTCAAATATTATGGGACTAAAATTACCCGATATCGCTGTGAGAATAATAGGTATCGCGGATCTGATCGCTCTTCCTGTTTTGGTTTGTACGTCCGTAAAAAAGTTCGGAAGTAAGCTTCCGTTTATAGGGCGGTTAAATCCGCGTTAAAATAAAAATTACTCTTACAGAAAACAGAGCGGCAGGTATATCCTCTAACCTCTATTTTCTATCCTCTAACAGGAAAGGACCGGTAAAAATGTCTTTATTTAATTTAGGCGAAAAGGCGTATCTTATGCTTGCGGACGGCAGGGTATTCGAGGGTCAAAGCTTTGGCGCGAAAGGTACGTCCTTCGGCGAGATCGTTTTCGCAACGAGTATGACTGGCTATGAGGAAACTCTTTCCGACCCAAGCTACTACGGTCAGATCGTCACCCAGACGTTCCCACTTATCGGAAACTACGGCGTGAACGATACGGACTACGAGTCCAACACTTCCGTGGTAAGCGGCTATGTGGTTCGGGAGTGGTGCAGCGCGCCCTCCAATTTCCGCAGCGAGGGGAACGTGGACGAGTTCCTTAAAAAGCACAATATCATCGGCATACACTCCATAGACACCCGCTGTCTGACAAGAATCATACGCGAACACGGCGTTATGAACGGCGTTATCACCACGGAGAACGTTTACGAGAAAAAAGAGGAGTTCCTCAAAAAAATCAACGAGTTCAAAATTGTGAACGCGGTAAAGTCCGTCACCGTCAAGGAGCAGGAATTTTTTAAGGCGGACGAGCCTAAGTACCACATTGCGCTGTTTGATTTCGGGTACAAGTTCAATATTCGCCGCGAGCTTTTAAAGCGCGGCTGCAATGTTACGGTAGTCCCCGCTGACACAACAGCGGAGCAGGTCAAGGCTCTGAATCCCGATGGAATAATGCTTTCCAACGGACCGGGCGACCCTGCGGAAAACACCGGTATTATCGCAAATCTGAAAGAAATAAACAAACTTGGTATACCAACATTTGGTATTTGTTTGGGACACCAGCTTACCGCTCTTGCCAACGGCGCGCGCACAGAAAAGCTTAAGTACGGTCACCGCGGCGCGAATCAGCCCGTGGACGACATCAGGCTGGACAAGACCTTTGTAACGTCCCAGAACCACGGCTACGCTGTGGTGAGCGACAGCATTTCTTCCGACGTCGGAGAAGTCTCCCACAAAAACTCCAACGACCAGACCTGCGAGGGTGTGAGATATAAGAATTTCCCATGCTTTACGGTGCAGTTCCACCCCGAGGCTTGCGGAGGTCCTCACGATACGGCGTACCTTTTTGACGAGTTTATCGAGATGATAAAGAAAAATAAGGAGGACAACTAAAATGCCATTGAGAAAGGATATTAAAAAAGTCCTTGTCATCGGCTCAGGACCAATCATTATCGGACAGGCTGCCGAGTTTGACTATGCGGGTACGCAGGCTTGCCGCGCGCTGAAGCAGGAGGGTCTGGAGGTTGTGCTCATTAACTCTAACCCTGCAACGATAATGACCGACAAGGCTATGGCGGACAAGGTGTATATAGAGCCACTGACCCTTGACGTAGTGAAAAAAATAATTGAAATTGAAAAGCCCGACAGCGTTCTTTCCACCCTTGGCGGACAGACGGGTCTGACTCTTTCAATGCAGCTTGCGGAGTGCGGTTTTCTGGACGAGCAGGGCGTTAAGCTCCTGGGCGCGAATCCCGAGACTATCCATAAAGCCGAGGACAGACAGGCTTTCAAGGATACTATGGAAAAGATAGGCGAACCTTGCATACCCTCAAAGGTGGTTGAGACTGTTGACGACGCGGTGGATTTTGCCGAGGTGATAGGCTATCCTGTTATTGTCCGTCCTGCGTTTACCTTGGGCGGCACAGGCGGAGGTATCGCTTACAACGAGGACGAGCTTCGGGATATTTCCACAAACGGACTGCGCCTGTCCCCAATTACGCAGGTGCTTATCGAAAAGTGTATAAGCGGCTGGAAGGAAATTGAATTTGAAGTTATCCGCGACAGCAAGGGCAACGTTATAACCGTCTGCTCCATGGAAAACTTTGACCCTGTTGGCGTTCATACGGGTGATTCAATTGTAATCGCTCCAGCTGTCACACTGACGGATAAGGAGTACCAGATGCTCCGTACTGCCGCGCTGAATATCATCTCTGAACTGAAAGTCGAGGGCGGCTGCAACTGTCAGTTTGCGCTTCACCCCACAAGCTTCGAGTACGCCGTTATTGAGGTAAACCCCAGGGTTTCACGTTCCTCCGCGCTGGCTTCAAAGGCGACGGGGTACCCTATCGCAAAGGTAGCTACAAAAATAGCTATCGGCTACAGTCTTGACGAAATTATAAATCAGGTAACGGGCAAGACATATGCTTGCTTTGAACCTGCTTTGGACTATGTTGTGGTAAAATTTCCTAAATGGGCGTTTGATAAATTTGTGTACGCAAAGCGCACCTTGGGTACTCAAATGATGGCCACAGGCGAGGTAATGGCGATAGGCACGTCCTTTGAGCAGGCAATGATGAAAGCAGTGCGCTCCATAGAATTGGGACTTGACACCATGAACCTAAAAAAGCTTGAAAAGCTTGAGGACAGCGAGGTCAAGAACCTTTTGTACTCGGTGGACGACGAGCGTTCCTTTGCGGTGTTCGAGGCTTTGAAGCGGGGAATTTCCATAGAAACTATACACGAAATCACTAAGATAGACTGCTGGTTCCTGTCGAAGCTGAACAATCTTGTGGAGTTGGAAAAACTTCTTCGTGACGGCACGCTTACAGAGGAAAAATACGACCTTGCAAAGCGGTACGGATATCTTGACAGCACTATTGAGCGTCTCAGCGGACAGAAATGTCCCAAGCGCACAAGAGCAGTGTTCAAAATGGTTGACACCTGCGCGGGAGAATTTAAAGCGGAAACGCCCTACTTCTACTCTACATTTGACGAGGAGAACGAGGCTAAGCAGTTTATTGAGCGTAAAAACACAGGCAAGAAAAAGGTCATTGTTTTCGGTTCGGGGCCTATCCGTATCGGTCAGGGAATCGAGTTCGACTACTGCTCCGTACACTGCGTCTGGGCGCTGAAGGAAATGGGCTACGAGGCGGTTATCTGCAACAACAACCCGGAGACCGTTTCCACAGACTTTGACACAGGCGACAGACTGTACTTCGACCCCCTTACCAAGGAGGACGTTGAAGCCATTATCGAAACAGAACAGCCATACGGCGTTGTGGTACAGTTCGGCGGTCAGACCGCTATCAAGCTGACAAAGCACCTTTCCGATATGGGCGTGAACATTCTGGGTACGTCCGCGGACAGCATTGACGCCGCAGAGGACAGAGAACGTTTTGACGAGCTTTTGAACAAGTGCGGTATACCCCGTCCAGCGGGACATACGGTAATGAACACCGAGGAGGCTCTCAAAGCCGCCGAGGAGCTTGGTTACCCTGTGCTTATGCGTCCCTCCTACGTTTTGGGCGGACAGAATATGATAATTGCTCACTCCAATCAGGATATTATCGAGTACATGGAAATTATCATGCGCGGCGGTCTGGAAAACCCCGTGCTCATCGACAAGTACATGATGGGCAAGGAGGTAGAGGTGGACGCTATCTGCGACGGAACCGACTTCGTTATCCCCGGAATTATGGAGCATATCGAGCGCGCGGGAATCCACTCCGGCGACTCTATTTCGGTGTACCCTGCGCTTACCCTTACCAAAAAAATTCGGGAGACAATTATAGAGTACACACGCCGTCTTGCTATGGAGCTGCACGTTATCGGACTTGTAAATATTCAGTATGTTGTCTATAACGACGAGGTTTACGTTATCGAGGTGAACCCGCGTTCGTCCAGAACAGTGCCTTATATTTCAAAGGTAACCGGCGTGCCTATGGTAGATATTGCTACAAAAATTATGCTTGGCGAAAGTCTCAGAGAGCAGGGCTACACAAGCGGTCTCTATAAGGAGGCTGACTTTATCGCGGTAAAGGTACCTGTGTTCAGCTTTGAAAAGCTTCACGACGTTGACACTGCTCTGGGACCCGAAATGAAGTCCACAGGCGAGTGTCTCGGTATCGCAAGAAGCTTTGAGGACGCGCTCTACAAGGGACTTGTGGGAGCAGGCTACAACTTTGAAAAGAAGCAGGGCGGAGGAGTGCTTATAACCGTCCGCGATACCGACAAGCAGGAGATAATCTATGTTGCGGAAAAGTTTGAAAACCTTGGATTTGACATTTACGCAACAAGCGGAACAGCTTCTCTGCTGAACAAAAATATGGTTGCGGCAAACGTTGTACGCCGCGTTTCGGAGGAAAAGCCCAACGTTATGACCCTCCTCGACAGCGGCAAGATCGACTATGTTATTTCCACCTCGGCAAAGGGACGTATCCCCGCATTCGACAGCGTAAAGATACGCCGTAAGACGGTTGAGCGTTCTATCTGCTGTCTGACTGCCATAGACACCGCAAACGCCGTCGCGGACATTCTGCTTATGGGCAAGAAGATAGACGAAATGGAAATGATAGATATTACCAAAATATGAGGAAAATTTGCAGTGAAACGTAGGCAAATCATGCTTTATAATTTGGCGTTTACCATTTGGATTTTGTGGACTTTTCCCATAACGTGGCTTATCGTTCTGCCGTTAAATTTCGGTATAGATTTGTGCGTAACGGCTTTGATACTGAAAAAATTAAATCAGGAGCATATTTGTAGCAAAGTAAAAAATCAATATAAAAAACATGGATTTTCGGATTTATCGCTGATTTTGCGGGAGCGGCGTTTGTATTTTGGGGAGTGAAACTTGATTTTAATAATTTCACTTTGTCTAACTGGTGATTTCTTAATATAGATTATCCTTTGACCGATTCTCCATTTGAAAGCATTTATTCCGTGTTGTGGATGCTTATTGCTATTGCGATTTCTGCGGTTCTAATTTATAATTTCAACTTGAAAATATGTTTAAAAAACTCGGATTTGGACGATAATATTAAAAGAAAACTTGCGCTGTGGCTTGCGATAATTACTGCACCATATTTCTTCTTTATAAACTTTAATGTTTAACGTAAATGGAGGTTGCTATGAGATACAAACAAGGCAATTACTTAATTCTATCTAAAAAAACTCTGGCAAAGGAAGTATACGACCTGACAATACTCTGTCCGGAGGTTGCGGAAGCTGCTAAGGCGGGACAGTTCGTCAACGTCAAGGCTGACGGATTCATGCTCCGCAGACCCATTTCCATATGTTCCATAGACAAGGCTAAGGGTACTATACGTATTATTTTCGAGGTTCGGGGCGAGGGTACAAAGGTAATGTCGCAGCTTTCGGAGGGCGAAATGATAGACCTTGTTGCTCCTCTCGGCGGCAGGGCTTTCAAGCTGGAACAGTACGACACCGCCGTTATCGTGGGCGGCGGGATAGGTACTCCCCCAATGCTTGCGGTGGCTGAAAAATTCGGAGCAAAGGGTACTGTTATAAGCGGCTTCAGAAACGCCGCCGCTGTTATTTTGCAGGAGGACTTTTCTGCAACGGGCGCGGAAACGGTACTCTGTACCGACGACGGCTCGGCGGGCAGAAAAGGCTTTGTAACAGACGCTTTGAAAGAGGTACTCCAAACGAAAAAGCCCGACGTTATCTACGCCTGCGGACCTAATATCATGCTCCGCAGGGTAATAGAAATTGCAAATGAAAACAATATTCCCTGCCAAGTTTCCCTTGAGGAGAGAATGGGCTGCGGAGTCGGAGCTTGCCTTGTCTGCGCCTGTCGTACTATCCGCAACGGCGATGAGTATTACGCACACGTTTGCAAGGACGGTCCTGTTTTCAACGCTCAGGAGGTGATTTTTGATGACTGAAAAGCTTGCTGTACGGTTCGCGGGTGTGGACTTCAAAAATCCTCTTATCCCCGCTTCCGGAGCGTTCGGGTACGGACGTGAATTTGAGCATTTTTATCCGCTTTCCGCCTTGGGAGGAATTTCCGTCAAGGGTACGACCGGTACAAAGCGGAACGGAAATCTTCCTCCGAGGGTAGCGGAAACTTCAAGCGGTATGCTGAACAGCGTGGGACTTCAAAATCCCGGTATCGACCACTTTATAAAAATAGAGCTGCCTAACCTTAAAACCAAGGATACGGTAATTATTTCCAACATAGCCGGCTCAACGGCGGACGAGTACCGCGAGATCGCCGAAAAGCTTGACAAAACCGACGTTGATATGATAGAGGTAAATATTTCCTGTCCCAACGTCAAGGCAGGTGGAGCGGCTTTCGGAGTAACATGCGATGGCGCGTCCCAAATAACAAAAATTGTCAGAGCTGCTACCCAAAAGCCTGTGATGATGAAGCTTTCGCCGAATGTTACCAACATTGCGGAAATCGCCAAAGCGGTGGAAGCCGAGGGCGCGGACGCTGTTTCGCTGATAAACACGCTTTTGGGAATGCGCATTGATATCAAAACTCGACGTCCGATTCTGCACAACAATGTGGGCGGACTTTCGGGTCCCGCGGTTTTCCCCGTGGCGGTGAGAATGGTGTGGCAGGTAGCAAATGCTGTAAAAATCCCCGTCTGCGGCATGGGAGGAATTTCCACATGGCAGGACGCAGTGGAAATGATGATGGCAGGCGCAAGCACGTTCCAGATAGGCGCGGCTTTGTTTGCCGACCCTATGGCTCCCGTGAAAATTATTGAGGGACTGGAAAAATATGTACAGGATAACGGTCTGAGCAATTTGCAGGAGATCGTGGGCACGGTCAAGCCGTGGTAATTTCAGGGCGGGGATATTTCCTCGCCTGATTTTACAGAAGCAGGCTTATTGCAAATCGGAAACCCTGCTCGAAACCGGCGGCTTTTGAAACGTCGCTCAGTTCCTCGGAAAGTTCGCCGATGCGTTCGGCTTCGGAATCGGAGATGTGTTTCTTTTTAACAAGCTTTTCCAAATATCCGTTGGTACATCTTACCAATTCTGCAATATTGGGGTCGGATTCAAGTCTGAAGTCTCCTCCCCAGAAAATGCTTTTTAATGTGGGGTAGTTCATTTTGATTGCTCCTTTGTTATGTATTGGTCTTTTGACCTTAATATTATTATAACATACATACTCATGTATTACTATTGACATCTTGACTAAATATACATGAGTATGTATGTGCATAATTATACTTGTATATTTATTATTTGATGTTTTGTGAAATAATTTATAAAAGGAGATACTATGGGAAAAACGTCAGCCGCAGTTAAAAACAAATATGCCGCAAAGGCATATGACAGATTGCAGATAATTGTAAAAAAAGGCAAAAAATCCGAACTCCAAGCCGCCGCCGAAAGTCAGGGGGACAGCCTTAACGCCTACATAAAAAAGGCAGTCCGCGAGCAGTACAAAAGGGACACTGGAAACGATATCGAACTGTAACCAATTTTAAAATGAAAGGAAAATTTTTATGCCATTACCCGAATTTAACAAAATCCAACAGAACAAAAACGCCGTTCCGAACTGGGCAAAGCACATGAAGGACGGCGAATTTATCAGCTATGAGGTTACATATAAGACTAAAATTTATTTCGATTTTTTTGACGAGTACACTTCCCCCGAGGGCATGACATACTACGTCTGCGATCCTGTTAAGCACGGTGCTGACCCAGACGGAAAATATCCCGTACTGATGTGGCTTCACGGCATGAGCAACGCCACGGACGGTATCAAGTGCATAATGTGCTGCGGTGCGGAGCAGTACGCTTCCCCCAAGTACCAGCTGGAAATGGGCGGGGCGTTTCTGATAGTTCCGCTCGCCTTTGAAAAGCGTCTGGAGGACGGTTGTATCGTTGGCTCATGGGGCGATGAGAATTACGATTATTCCACTATGCTAAAGGGAATCTGCGATACCGTATGCGAAAACCATAATAAAAATATCGGCAAAAAATTCATTATGGGAGCTTCCGCAGGAGGCTTTATGACATGGAAAATGTTAGAAGATCATGGAAATTATTTTGACGGAGCAATACCTATAGCTTCGAGATACGTACCCGATGACGAGACTCTGGACAGGCTCTCCGAAAGCGGGGTACACCTGCTTATCGCTCACGGCAGACACGACGAAATGGCGGTCTTTGACGAGTGTATCGCTCCTCGGGAGGAAAAGCTGCAAAGTCTGAAAAACTGTCTTTGCTTCTTTCCCGAGTGGGTCTATAACGGCGACGGAGGAATTGCCTCGATAGATTACGGAATGGAAATGGGTCAGCACTGCATGATAAACTGGATTCAGCACAACTTGATGTTCGATAACGGAAAGTCCGCGGACGAACGTCTGCCAAAAGGCGTTACAGGCTGGGTAAAGGATATTTCCCAAAAGTAATAAAGATGGGGTATTAAAATGGAAAATGAAAAAATTGTTGTTATGCAGAAAAAGTCTATCCTGCTGATGTACATAATTTGTTTGATTTTTGCGTGCGGTTTTATGATATGGCTGGTTTTCAATCTTGAAGCAGGAAGCGGCGGGGCGCTTACGGAACAGCTCTTTTCGACTCCGGCCGGCGTTGCTGCGGGAAAGGTGCTTTTTGCTGTCTGCGCCGTGGTCTGCTTGTACGCCGCGGTAATTTTGACAAAGCGTTTCATAAATCCAAAACCGCTTATAATTGCAGACGAAAGCGGTCTTACCGACAACAGCAGCGACATTGGCTTTGTGCCGTGGCGGGACGTGAAGCGTATCTACATGGTGATAATGAAGCACAACAAAGCTTATTCAGGTGGAGCTTGAGTGTCCAGAGAAGTATCTCTACCGTCTTAGCGGACTTAGCCGAAAAGCCGCCGAGCTTAACATTAAAATGGGCTATCAGGCGATAAGCTTTTCATTGAACGGTACGGGTAATAATCCCGATAAATTTCTTGCGGAACTGATTAAACTTTGGGAAAGGAACAGATAATATGCGTACCGAAAAAGAAATGTACGATCTTATAATAGGCACAGCACAGGCGGACGAACGTATCCGCGCAGTTTATATGAACGGTTCAAGGACTAACCCCAACGTCCCCCGCGACATTTTTCAGGACTATGACGTAGTGTACGTTGTCACCGACAATAAACCATTTTACGAGGACAAAAACTGGATAGACGTTTTCGGCGAGAGGCTCTATATGCAGTGTCCCGACGAACTGGACAAATCCGTGGGCAGGGACGTTGATTTCGACAAAAGCTACGGCTGGCTTATACAGCTTGCGGACGGCGACCGTATTGATCTTCACGTTGAACCAACTTGGGACTGCCATGTCACAGACGACAAGCTTTGTAAAATTCTTCTTGACAAGGACGGGATACTGCCGAAAATACCCGAAGCGACAGATGAGGACTACCGCGTGAAAAAGCCAACGGCAGCCGAATTTTACTCCGCCTGCAACAATTTCTGGTGGTGCATGAACAACGTGGCAAAGGGACTCTGGCGGGAGGAAGTTCCCTATGTCCTCGGTATGATAAACGAGTGGGTGCGTTTCGACCTTGTGAAAGTTTTGTCATGGCATATCGGCTTTGAGACGGATTTTTCCGTCAGCGTGGGGAAATCCGCGAAGTATATGTACAAATGGCTTGAACCCGAGGTCTGGCAGCGGTTTTTGCGTACCTACAGCGGCGCGGATATTCCGGAGATTTGGAAATCCGTTTTTGAGATGTGCGGCCTTATGGACGAATTTGCTCCGAAAGTTGCGGAAAAATTGTGTACCGAATACGATTCCGAAATGGCGAAAAACAGCCGGCTATGGCTTGAAAGGGTACAAAAGCTGCCGAAAGACGCAAGGGAAATCTTGTAGAAAGAGAGTGTTTTTATGACAAAAATATATTTGGTACGCCATGCGGAGGCGCTTGGGAACGTTCGGGAATTTTTCCAGGGGCGCACCGACTGCGATGTAAGCGAGCGCGGCGAAAAGCAGCTTGAATGTCTGGCGGAGCATTTTAAAAATATCCCCATTGAGGCCATTTATTCAAGTCCGCTGAAAAGGACTTTGTCAACCGCCGCGGCCGTGAATAAGTACCACAACCTGCCGATACAAAAGGACGAGGGGCTTATTGAGATAAACGGCGGCGTTTGGGAAGGCAAGCCATGGGCTGACCTGCCGAAGCTTTACCCTGTGGAGTACGGTTTGTGGAAGAACCGCATGGAGGACTTTTACATTGAGGACGGCGAGAAAATGACCGAGGTTTTCGACCGCATGAAATCTGCTATGGACAGAATCGCCGCCGAAAATGAGGGAAAGACGATTGCCGTTGTGTCCCACGGCTGCGCTTTGCGGAACTTTTTGTGCTATGCAATGGGCAAGCCTATCTCCGCGTTAAAGGATGTTGGCTGGTCGGACAACACCGCCGTGTCTCTTGTGGAGTACGAAAGCGGCGTGCCGAAAATTATTTTTAAGAACAACAACGAGCATCTTCCCGATGAGCTTTCCACATTGTCACGTTCAAGGTGGAGCGAGCCGGACGACGTTCTGTACGGTGAATTTGGGAAAATTACAGTGAGAAATCTCCGCAGCTCCGACCCTGAATATTTTGCCCGTGAGGAAATAAAGCAGGGCTGGCCGGACGCAAGTCCCGAGAAGCTTGAAATGCGCTTACGGGACAATACGGCGGGGAAAGCAGTCTCAATTTCCGCCGATTACGAGGGCGAGCCTGCGGGGTACGTCAGCGTGTATCCCTACTGTATGTGGGGAGCGCTTGGGGGCAAGGGGTATCCCGAAATTGTGGACTTTAACGTGCTTGAAAAATTCCGCAATAAGGGCGTCGGCACGAAGCTTATGGATATTGCAGAGCAGATCGCGGCGGAGTACTCCGATACGGTGTATTTGGGCGTGGGACTGCACAGCGGCTACGGCGCGGCGCAAAGACTTTACGTAAAGCGGGGGTACGTTCCCGACGGTTCGGGAGTCTGGTACGGCGGCAAGGTTTGTCCCCAATATGCGGAATGCTTAAACGACGACGATCTGAATTTGTACCTGTATAAAAAATTAAAATAGGGAAGTGAGAAAAATGCGTATAATGTCCGTGGATTTCGGCGACAGCAGGACTGGTATTGCCGTTTGCGACAAAAGTGAAATGCTTGCATCGCCTCTGACGGTGATAACCGAGTACAATTTTGAGCGGTGCGCGGAAAAGGTTGCGGAGCTTGCCAAAAAGGAGCAGGCGGAGCTTATCGTGGTCGGATATCCTAAAAATATGAACAACACCATAGGCGAACGAGCGGAGAAGTGCCAAAAATTCGCGGAGCTTGTGAGCGAACAAAGCGGTATTCCTACTGAGCTTTGGGACGAGCGCAGCACCACGGTGACGGCGCATAATTACCTTAACGAGACAAACGTCCGCGGAAAAAAGCGCAAGGCGGTTGTGGACGCGGTCGCCGCAACTATAATTCTGGAGACGTATCTTGCTTATCGAAAAAATAAGGTAAAATAAAATGGATACTAAAAAAACAGAGATATTATTATGGACGATTTTGGTCTGGACGCTTTCTTTTTTATGTTATTTGCCAATGCTTTTGGATAAAAACGGCGTTCATGTTCCTGAATCGGCGCAAAGCTTAAAATATTTTTTTGTTGTCATGCCGCTGTTGATATCAATTTTATTTGCGTTGAAGCAAAAGTGCTTAAAAAATTTTTTCGCAGGATTATTTGCGGAAAAAATAAAATTCCGCGCAATATTTATCTGTGCAATACTCGGCTGTATTGGGTTGTTATTTTCGTATATATACGCTATAGTATCGGACGGAATGTATCTTTTTTTGCACAGTTATCCGACTGTGTTTTCTGCTGCGGTAAATTGCTCGTATCTGTTTGTAACAGCTTTTGTTGAGGAAATCGCGTGGCGAGGCTTTTTACTGAATAAAATAATTTCCGAAAACGGAAAGAAAACCGCCTTTATATATGTCGGCCTTGTCTGGTCGGTTTGGCATATTCCCATGTGGGCGATAAGAAATTCTTTGGGATTTAAAGAAATACTTATATATTTTATATATACGGTTTTTATTTCATTTGTTTTGGGAATAATTTTTTGCACATACAAAAATATTTTAATAGTTTCTTTATCACATATGATTTTTAATACCTGCTTTATTGCTCCTGTAAAATATAATATTATTTTATTGGGCTGTATATTGATTTTGTCAATTTTCTTTTTTAGAAAAAGAATTGGTACCCTTTGTAAATAAAAGCTCCTTAATACCTATCAGCAAAATAAAAACCGCAAAAATTTTCTTCAAAGCGGGAGAGCCGATACGCTCCGCGGCATATGTGCCGAGGGCGGCAAAGGCAACGCCGATAACGATAGCGGGTATTATTTTTTTCCACTCGATAAGCTTGTTTTTGGTATGAATTACCACCGACAGCAGTGCGATAGGTATAAAATATATCAGGTTGATACCCTGTGCGGCAAGCTGGTCGAAGCCGGCGAAAACCGTGAGGTAGATTATCAGTATCATGCCGCCGCCTACGCCGAGAGAAGCGAATATCCCAGTGAGGAATGCGGCTGTAAAAGACCATATCATTGCAGCAGAAGCCTCCCGCCAGAAATTATAAGAATTACTCCGAATATCCTTTTCAGCAGGGTGTTCGGAATTTTTTTCATAAGCAATCCTCCGATGACCGCCCCCGCAAGTCCGAACGGTATCAGCGGCAGAGCGTCCCCCCACCTGAAGCTGCTCTTATAGGCGTAAAAAAACGCCGACACTACCGACAGCGGCAGGGTCAGGGCAAGGGACGTGGCATGGGATTTTTTCACGTCCACGCCTCCTTTTTGCAGCATGGGGACAGCGGCTATCCCTCCCCCCGAACCGAACAGACCGTTGCATATCCCGGTGACAGCGCCTAAAATATAGAAGTAAAGCTTTTTGTGTTTTTCAATAAATTTATTCATATGAATAGTATTTGCCGCAGGAGGGGAAATATCCGAAAAAAAAGCGAACCTCCGAAGAGGTTCGCCGTAATTTTGCAAAAATAACCGCCTTGCCGCCATGTGAAGCATAAAACCCGCACTTGGCAGGTGGGCAACAGCCCGTTAGTTTCACGCTCCCTGCGTCCGTTGCTCCGCACATCTAATGCGGCGGGAGGTCTGCAATCCGCTGACGGAGACTGAATCCCTAATTTAATGTGTTGGATTATAAAATCACACTTTATCGGACAAGGCAGAAATTCCTTGAATCTGATAATATTATAACACAATGCGGAGAAAAAATCAATAGTAAATTTTGTGAAAAATTACAAATAAAATTTTATATATAATGAAACAAACCTCACCCTTGGCGTATGTTATAAATGGAAGGACAAAAGACGGGGGAGTGATAATATGAAGACGATTATAGTTAAGTAGCGCTGAAACGCAAGGATAGGGTGTACAGAATATTATTTCGCCCAGTATTCGTACGGTTTACGAACTGAAATAATTTTAAAGGCGGTGCAGACGCGGCGTCTTTTTATAGTAAAAACACCGCAGCTTTCCGTCTTATAAAGGTGCGGTAAAACTGCGGTGTGCTTTATTTTACTTCAGGTAAATGCGCTTTCAGGCTCAGTCTAATCAGCTGTCGTAAATTTCGTTAAGCCTTTCAAGAAACATATTTCCGATTTTTTCGTATTCTTCGTCGTTGTCAATAGACACAAGAGTCTCGTCGTTGTTTTCGTCGTATTCTGATTTGAGGACAACCAGCTCGGTGTCCGCCTCGATCTCCTTTGTGGGGTCGTCGTAGTAGGGTACAAGCGCGTAGTAGCGCTCGCCGTCAACTTCCATAGTGTCCAGCATTTCAAACTGCTGCTCAACGCCCTCCTCGTCCACAAGAGTGTAAAGGTCGGCAGCCATGCTCATATCGTCGAAATTATCAGCCATTGTGAAACCTCCTTAAAAGCGGTAATGTCAGTTCAGTCGATTTGTATGGATATCAGCACAGACATAGACAGCGAAATACCCAACTATTTAATTTTACAACTTTTGCATATAAATGTCAAGATGTAAACTGCACAAAAATATTGCACAAAAAATGTTGAGTATTTTGCGTAGAAACCTATTGACATTGCACAAAAGGTATGATATACTGTAATCAATGAAAGAGAAGTACCGATAAAGCGGAGGGGCGATGACCCGTGATTAACGGCAGACCCCGATAAACTTCGCATAACGGACGGTCTTTCACAGAGCTTGAACCCGATAAAGCCTACCGGTTTTACATTTTGAAATATGATAAAGTTCAAGGCGCGGTAAGGTCGGGAATTTAAAATATTCACTCGGAAAGGATGGCGAGTCCAATGGAAATAGCAGATAATCAGTTCTCACAGGCAGTCCGCAGCGACTCGTTTGCAGCAATGCTTTAAAGTGAATTATGCGGGAGTTTAAATGTAAAGCCGAACGGCTTCACTCCAAATCAAGGCAATTAGCCCACAGTCCGCTTAAAGTATAATAACGAGCCGCATATCTCAGAAAAATACGGAACAGTGCAATCTGAACAAACCCGGTGAAGCTGAGCAGTGCGGTATTTTTATACCATAAATTAAATTCCGATAGCCTGTACACAATGCGGAACTGCCTTATATGCAAACGCCCGATGAAAGGGATTTACATAAAAGGCTGCGATAAAATCTGATATAAAAGGTGAGACCAATGTACCGATAAGACTTTAACCGAATCTTGCGAAAGAAGTGATGTCTTATGAGGATTATTTTGAAAGGCACAAGAAATCTGCTCATTTAACACGGAGGGAGTGAGACCGCCTAAGCAGTTAGTTTAACTTCGGAATAAAACTGTAAAGAAGGGATGCATATGAAATTCTTTAAGTATGCGTATCACGATCTGAATCTTTAAGAAAAAACGCAAGGGAGTGAGTCCGACAGGACAGTTGTAACGGTTCAAACCGATTTCCGAAAAAATAACGGACGATATGTCCGAAAGAAACCGAGTGGTTATTATGGTAATCAGAAAGACTTTTCCTAAAAAATTCTGAAAAAGCAGGAGTGAGTCCAATGGCATAAAATGAGGCGTGATGCCCCTTGTACCGTACACAGCAGAACACTTTGGTTCCTGTTAAAGTACGGCGGCAAGAATAAAGGTTCAATCTTTGTAAAATATTTCCGATTGGAGACGGTCGCTGTGATTTTAATTAAGCAAAGTCGGTTGGAAATCAGTTTTTAAGGAGTGAGTCCAATGGCATAGTCCCCATTCTCTTGATCAAAATTTTCCGCAGGGAGTGAATGTTATATGTGGCATACAATAACATCTCAAAAGGAATATGAATTTTAGGGAGTGAGTCCGATGGCATAAGCAAAGACGTTCCGCGATATTCTTTGAAAGGAAGCGGTGTCTATGAAATACGTTCGGAGTTATCTGAAAATCTGAAGGATTGGAGTGAGACCACCGGATAATTCAGCGTGCTGAAAAGCCATAAATTTAAATATTACGGGAGCTGTCAGGTCGGCAGCTCCCTTTTAGTTTGTACGGATTATTAAAAGCGTTACAAAGCGGATACAATTTCGGAAAAGACTTGCATTTCCGACAAATTTATGCAATAATAATTTTTGCAGTTACTTTTCAAGCGCCGCTTTAACAAGCTGCCAAAACTGCTTTGCAATTTTGTGGGATTCAGTAGGGGATTCCCCACTGAACCGAAAGATGTTCACTGCCGCCTTAAAGGCTGGGAACATCGGACAGCGGTTATAAATTTATGTCGGAGATGTTAAATTATGAATTTTTTTACAAAAGCAAAGGACAGCATTTTACTGGTGCTTAAAGGTGCGGCAGTTGGCATCGGCAACGCTATTCCGGGGGTGAGCGGCGGGACTATCGCCGTAGTCACAAAGATTTTTGACAGGCTTATCGAAGCTATAACTCCGAATATCAAAAAGCTTATAAAAAATCTTCCGTTTCTGATCCCCGTTGGAGTCGGAATGGTGATCGGCATTTTCCTGACGGCGGTAGCTCTCGATTATCTTTTTGAAACTTATAACGTTCCTACCCAGCTTTTCTTTATGGGGCTTATTGTGGGAAGTCTGCCTACGGTAATGCACGAGTGCAAAAAAGAGCGCAGCCGCATTTCACCGATAAATCTTATTCCGTTTACGGCAGGACTTGCTTTTATGATATTCCTGCTTTTTGCAGGCAACGGCGGAAGTATGTTTACCGAGGGTGCGGCGCTGACCTTGAGAGACGTTTTAGTTTACATCGTTATGGGGTTCATTGCTGCGGGTGCAATGATAATCCCCGGCGTCAGCGGTTCGATGATAATGAAAATTTTCGGGGTGTACGATTCTATAATCGGCGCTGTTTCAGGACTTGAATTTCCCGTTTTGTTAAGCTTCGGTGCAGGTGCGGTCATAGGTATTTTTGCAGCCGCGGGAATAATAAACGCTCTCATGAAACGGTTCAGACAGGGAGTTTACTGTCTTATTATCGGTCTGATAATAGGCTCGGTCCCGCATATTTTTCCCGAAGGATTCAGGTTTGATGCGCAAGGTATAGTGGGAATCGTACTGCTTTTGGTCGGAGCGGCGATACCTATACTTATGGAATTTCCCTCCCGCAAAAGAGAAAAGGAGGCGCAAAGAGCCGATCAGTAAAAAATGAATTTGTTAAAATAAATTTTAGTGCGCTGATTATAAGCTTATTGCTGCAAAACCTTACTCCCATTTATAAGTACAAAAAAGTTAAAAAATTTTTACTGCTGTGAAAAATTTTGCCGTTCTGAATTGTATTCATTATATAAGACATTCGCCTCGCTTGTATGAAAGGATGATTTTTATGAAAATGAGTAAAATTTTTGCGGCAATGGCAGCATCAGTAATGGCGGTATCGGTTATCCCTGCGGCGGAAGTATCGGCGTACACTATTGAAGGGTACTGGGAAACACCTTCTCCTACTGCGGAATTTAATTCCGTAACAGAGCTTGTGGAGCATATCCGCAGCCATAACGGAAGCGTAACGATCCGCGATCCCTATACGGACGAGTACTACGCCTTTGAGGACGTGGAATCCATATGGGTACCCGAGGGCTTTTCCAACTATGCTGACAGTATAAAACATATTTCGTTCAATCAGACAGGCTCTTCCGTAACATTCAATTTCAGCAGCGGAAGCTGTACTCTTACAGCATACAGCAGTCAGACAGCGGGAAAATCCTGCTATGACAGGATAAAGGCAAACAACAACAAACAAAAGGTCAACGGCAGAACAGTTTATTGTGAAAGTGGCCGCTATGGTTCGGAGTATTGCTGGAAACAGGGCGGAAAGTATTTCAATCTGTCCGTAAGCGGCAATTTCGGCAGTTTTTCTTACTGCAATGCCGAAGAGTATATGCTTCCCGAATATTCCTCCGAGGGGCTTCGAAATATTTACGGAAAACTTTATTATGTACAGTCTGACGGCAGCTACTACGTGGGCTGGAAAACTATAGACTCCCGTAAATATTTCTTTGGTATGGACGGTGCGGCTCTTACCGGTAATACAGTTATCGGCAACGTAAGATATATCTTCGGCAGCAACGGAGTATGCGGCGGAAAGTACACAGGCTGGGTCAGAAAGAACGGCTACAGATACTATTATAAAAACGGAATGTACGTTACCGGCGTAAATAAAATTTCGGGAAAGACCTATACCTTCGGCGACAATGGCATTCTCATGTACTGATAGGGGGAGCGGTCTATGAAATTAAAAGCTGCGTTTTGGGCTGCATTATCGGCGGCAGCGGTATTGTTTTCCTCCTGCGGGAACGTTCCGGCTGACAGCAAGTCCGCAAGCATACAAACAGCGGACTCCTCCGCTCTGTGGTTTTATGACCGCTTTTCTCAGGCAGAGGTGGAAAATATGATCATTTCGAAGCTGGGACTGTTCTCTCTTACCTGCGATTACGACACGCGGGAAATAAAGTTCTATACATCGGGCGAGGAGCTTAACGTTGTATACAAGCTTACGAATATGACGGATATGACGGTAAACACCGAGCTTCAGATAATGGGAGGCGAATGCGCTGAGGATATAGCCTGCCTCTATGTTTCCGAAAAAAACTCTCCAGCGGCTACCGGCTGGTGCGAGGAAAAGACCTTTCAGCCCTATGAAACATATGAGATACCGGTAAAACTGACTGTTCCGCAGGAAGCCGCGGGAAAAGGCTGCTACCTTGCCTCGCGGATAGATATACAGATGCTCGATCCGGAAATTTACGAGCGTATGCAGATAAATTACTGCCGTATGCCGCTTAATGATATGTATGTTCCGGTTCAGGCGTAAAAAATGCCGCATAATACAAAAAACAAATGCTTTTTTGTATAAAACCGATAATTAATTGGAAGAAATTTTTCCCAATTTCAAAAAATTAGCAAAAAACACTTGTATTTATTTGCAGGATAGGTTATAATATGAATATCGGTTTGAGTATACTTTATTTGCCGGACATAATTTTTGTGAAGGGGTGTTATAAATGAATAACGACCAGACAATGACCTTTTCGGTCTGCGAGGACAGAGAGGGAAGCCTCAGAAAAAATCTTACCATTATTTATGACGCTCTGCGTGAAAAAGGCTACAATCCAATAAACCAGATTGTGGGATATATTCTTTCTGAGGATCCGACATACATAACCACATATAATAATGCCAGAAGTCTGATCAGGCATATCGACCGCGACGAGCTTTTACAGGTTCTTGTAAAATCTTATTTAGGCGAGTAAAACATGTGCGTTATGGACATGACATTCATAGCGCACATTTTTTATTGGAAAGATTTGACTGTGTAAGACAACTGACATAATTTGTAACCGCTCTGTAGTTTTATTTCGGCGGAAAATGTGTTAAAATATACTTGTGATAATCAAAGCGGGCAGACTAAGAATAATATTGTTATTCATTAATTTATTCGGAGGCTGCTTATGCTGTACAAACCAAACAGAACTATATTCGGAAAAATTATCGCAGTACCGCTTACAGCGGCGGTTGTCGCCGTAACGGCTGTAGCCGCAGCGTCCTTTGACAGGACGGTCTCGGCGGCAGAACAAGCCGGAGCTGCCGACATAAATTCTCTCGACAGAACTTCTCACGGCTACGGTCAGGGAGTGGAAACAGACGACAATAACCGTCCCGTGGGTGCGGATATGTTCAACGACGAGATGTCGGAGTACGGCTGCTACGCCATGCTGGACGAGGATAAGGCTATCCATCTTACCTTTGACCAGGGCTATGAAAACGGCTACACCGCGCCTATTCTCGATACCTTAAAGGAAAAAAACGTCAAGGCGGTGTTCTTCCTTACGGGAGACTACGCCGAACGCAACGAAGAACTGGTCAAACGCATGATCGACGAGGGTCATATTATCGGAAACCACGGAATGAAGCATGCTTCGCTCCCGTCGCTTTCCGTAGACGACGCTGAAAAGGAGATCATGTCCCTCCACGAATTTGTGAAGGAAAAATACGGCTATGAAATGAAATATTTCAGACCTCCCTGCGGAGAATATTCGGAGCAGTCCATGGCTGTATGCTGCGGACTTGGCTACAAAACTCTTCTGTGGAGCTTTGCCTATCCCGACTGGGACGTAAACAACCAGCCCGACCCTACGGCGGCTTTTGAAAAAGTCACCAATGCGGCTCACGGCGGCGGGATATTCCTGCTGCACAGCGTATCCGCGACCAATGCGGAGATACTGCCGCGGGTCATAGACGATCTGAGAGCGAAAGGCTTTGAACTTACGCTCCCGGAAATTTAACTTTGCTTTCATTAAAAGCATATGCTTTTTAATGTTATTTCCGGTTTGCCGATGCAGACGGCAGACTTTCGGACTCCTTGTTTTATTTTATATGGCGGAACGTTCACTAATGCCGAAGCTCCCATCGGGATTTTCGGTATCGTTCCGCCGATTTTTTTTGCAGCTGTATCTCAACACCCGCATAATAAACATTATGCTTTGAAACTGGGGAACGTAAGCCCCGTTCCCTGCAAATGCTGCCGGAATATTTTTGCGTACAGTTATGGTATCAGTTACCCTTTGGTAAAGACAGTTCCAACGTCCTCGCCGTCAAAAAATTTGTACAGCACATAAGGGTTACGTCCGTTAAGTATAGCCATATCTATTCCTGCGCCCATAGCAAGCTCCGCGGCGTGTATTTTGGTTATCATTCCGCCTGTTCCCAGAGCGGAACCCGCTCCTCCCGCAAGAGCGCGTATGTCATCGTTTATCTCGTGCACTTCGGATATAAGCTTTGCGTCCGGGTTGTCCTTTGGATTGCTGTCGTAAAGTCCGTCTATGTCGGACATGATTATGAGCATATCCGCGTGGCTGAAAATTCCGACATGAGCCGCAAGGCTGTCGTTTTCACCAAATTCAAGCTCAAGCTCGTCAATAGCTACCGTGTCGTTTTCGTTTACTACGGGTATAACATTGTGGGCTATCAGTCTTTCAAAGGTGTTCTCAACGTTATTTTTGCGCGGAGTATCCAAAACATTTCTCGTCAAAAGTATCTGTGCCACCGTAAGATTGTATTCGCCGAAAAGCTTGTCGTACATATACATCAGTTCGCACTGCCCCACAGCAGCGCACGCCTGCTTCATAGGCGTATCCTTGGGGCGTTCGGGCAGGCTCATTTTGGACATTCCCAGTCCTATGGCGCCCGACGACACAAGTATGATCTCCTTACCGCTGTTCTGAATGTCCGACAGTACCTTTACAAGCTTTTCCATTCTCCGTATATTAAGTCTGCCAGTTTTATGGGTAAGTGTGGATGTACCTACTTTTACCACTATCCTTTTTTTAGTATTGATATTAAACATGATAAACGTCCTTTCTTTTTACAGCAATTCCATGCATAAAACGTACAAAAGTCGAGCCGAAAATCTTGCATATTTGGATTTTGGCGAAAGCTTTTGTTTATATTTTCAAAGCGGAATTGCTGTAAGAAAATATACTTATGATATTCAGTCTGTGACCGTATTTACAGGACTTCCGCCGATATATGCCTTAAGATTTTCAACGACTGTTTTTACCAGTCTTTCGCGGGTCTCTAAAGCCGCCCATGCGACATGAGGAGTAATAATGCAGTTTTTAGCTCCCAAAAGCGTACAGTTCCCCGACATAGGCTCGGAGCGGAGCACATCAAGAGCCGCGCCTGCAATTCTTCCGCTGTTAAGCGCGTCTGCAAGAGCCTGTTCGTCCACCACGTCGCCTCGGCTGGTATTTATCACTATGCATGAGGGCTTGCAGAGCGCAAGGTTCTCCCTGCCGATAAGTCCCCGCGTTTCCTCAGTAAGGGGACAATGAGCAGTAATAATATCCGACTCCGAAAAAAGCTCTTTTATGCCGACAAACCGCACCGAACTGTCCTGCTTGGCAGTTCTGGTGTTCACGATAACGTTCATACCGAAAGCGCGGGCGATACACGCCACACGTCTGCCTATTGAACCGTAGCCAATCACGCCGATAGTTTTTCCCTCAAGCTCGCGGGTGGGAAAAACGAAGTCTGAAAATGTCTCTGACTTCAGCCAGCCCCCGTCACGGACAAACCCGCCGTACTCGTAAGTCCTGCTGAAAAAATCAAGTATGAACGAGAACACCTGCTGAGCCACCGCTCCTGTGGAGTAGGCGGGGACGTTGCTGACGGTTATACCCAGCTCGCGGCAGGTTTTCAGGTCTATGTTGTTGTAGCCTGTGGCGCACAGTCCGATGTATTTCAGATTGGGACAGGCTTTAAGCACGTCAGCGGTAAATGGGGTCTTGTTACAGAGGACAGCCTCTGCGTTCCCGACGTTTTCCACGATCTTGTCAATTGGCGTCAGGCGGTACTCTGTAACGTCGCCCAAGCTGTACAGCTCCTCAAAGGAAATATCTCCGCGGGAGACAGTTCCCGCTTCAAGAATTGCAATTTTCATATCAGTTCCCCATTTCAATACTTATCTCGTTGAATATTTTCAGCAGATCGTCAACCTCGGCGTTTTTCTTTTCCTCACCCTTAATGTCGAGTACGCACCTGCCCTCGTGCATCATCACAAGCCTTGTACCGTATTCTATGGCGAACCGCAGGTTGTGAGTAACCATAAGTGTGGTAAGGTTCTTCTCTTTGACCACCTTGTCTGTTATCTCCATAAGAGTTTCCGAGGACTTGGGGTCGAGAGCCGCTGTATGCTCGTCAAGGACAAGCAGGTCAATGTCCGTCATGGAGGCGATTATCAGAGCCGCCGCCTGACGCTGTCCGCCGCTTAAATTTCCCACGGGGACGTTCAGTCTGTTCTCCAGACCCATTCCGCAGGTCTCCAGCAGACTTTTGTAGTAGTCCATACGCTTTTTGTTGACTCCTGCGCCCAAGCCGAAGGGCTTGTTTTTGTTGTCCGCAAGAGCCATATTTTCAAGTATGGTAAGGTTGCCGCAGGTACCGAGACGTGGATCCTGCAAGACCCGCCCGATAGTTTTTGCGCGCTTGTGTTCGGGGAGCTTTGTGATGTCCTCGCCTTTAAAAAGGATAGTGCCGCTGTCGGGCCTGATAGTGCCGCAGGCAAGGTTCAGCAGGGTGGTCTTTCCGCTGCCGTTGGAGCCTATGACCGCCGCAAATTCTCCCTTGTCAAGCTTAAAGGAAAAGTTGTCGAAAAGGGTAGTCTCGTCAACTGTTCCCGCGTTAAAAATTTTTGTGATATTGTTTAGTTCAAGCATTTTATTGACCTCGATTCTTACAGTTGATAGTTGAAAGTTAAGTTCTGTACATATCCCTCGCAATGCAGCAGCACACCTCATTATATGGAGAAATATTTTATTTTACAAAGCGTTCCGCCGTGTCCGTGACGCGCATTGGGGATTTTTCAAGAACTCTCCCCGATTTGGCGGTTTCACTTCTATGATAAGCTTCAAGCTTGAAAAAATCCGTATTTTTAAAGGAGTGGGAAATAAATTCCCGAAGCGCCTCTTCACCGTTATACGGCGCCGCCCCACTCAAACGGAACAGGTATCCCCCTTGAAAGGCTGTTATAAACCTTGTCTATCAATTCGGTATTTGATAAATATTTATGCATTGTTGTTGTGTACTCGGGGAACTGTTTGTTCATTTCATCACGAAAAGACTACCCGTTGAAGCAACTACTCTGCCGTATTCACTGTAAAGAGCTTCTTCCGTAATGCTTTTGCCGTCCCACGACGAAAACATTTCTATTACAGCATATCCGCAGGAAATATCTTGCGTTATTACTTCCACATTATCCGCCATGACATTTTTCTGATATTTTTCATTGTCATATACCGTCGAATAATCATCAAGCATGGCGTTTGTACGCACTTCCAATGAAATCAATGCGGCGTCGGTTGTGAGTATTAATACGCCGATTACAATTAACGCTGCCGTTAAAAGCTTTTTCCGAACAGCTTTTGGTTTCATAATTTTATCTCCGGTTTTTATTATTTTAAAAATTGATATTATTTATCTCGCCTGGCACATTGCAGACATTTTCAAAATTTCGCCGCGTGACCGCTGTCTGTTTGGGCAGACTTATTATATGATTTTTTCTTAATTGTTACCGTTCAGTCCGAAATGTTCCGCTAAAATGCTGAGAACTTCCTCCCGCGTATCGTTTTCAAAATCGGAGCGCGTGTAGGTAAAAAAACCCGTGTTGTTCCAGTCGATCTCCACAGGAGGGTGGTACAAAGCCCATGAGTTAAAATTTTTGAGAGCGGCGTCGGGGTCTTTGCATTTTTTTATCTGCTCCAGCATAAATTGTTTTTCGGGGTCGTCGCGGTCGAAAAAGCGCGAGAAACAAATATCCGGCGGATCGCAGAGCATAATGGCAACATTATTGTAATCGGAAATTTCCCGCAGAACGTCGGGCGGTATGTTCGTATCGACAATAATTTTCTTTCCGTCTGCGGACAGTTTGATAAGCTCGCATATTTCTATTTCAATGCACTCTTGGGACACGTTGTATGTCCATTCCCAATGCTCCTTGGGAGTCATGCTGAGCCATTCCTCCCAGCCGTTCATTGTGTCAAAATAGCACAGTCCCGGCTGCTTCCAGCGGGACAGCTTTTCACGCGGGAAAGCGTCGTGATAATTCTCGCCGCACCAAATCATATCGTACCGCTCGGAAAGCATTTTTGCCATGGTGGATTTCCCCGCGCAGCTGTGTCCGTTGATAAAGTATACATTTCGCAAATAGTGTTTTATAAGATTGTCGCTTATCTGTAGTTTCATTGTTGTTCTCCTTTTATTTTTACATAAAATCGCAGTCCTTTTCATGTCCGTTGATAATGCCAACCGCCTGCAAATATGAATAAATGATCGTTGAGCCGACAAACTTCATTCCGCGCTTTTTGAGATCCTTTGAAATTTGGTCGGACAGCGGCGAAGTCGTCCGAATATCACAGCTCTCATAAACGACTTTTCCGTCCGTAAATCCCCATATGTAACGGTCAAACGAACCGTATTCCTTTTGTATTTTCAGGAACGCGCTGCTGTTTTGCACAGCCGCTTTTATTTTCAGCCTGTTGCGGATAATGCCCTCGTCGTTCAGCAGCTCCGCACATTTTATATCATCATATCGGCTGATGATTTCTGGGTCGAAGCCGTCAAAGGCACATCGGAAATTCTCCCTTTTGTTCAGTATGCACTCCCATGTTAGTCCCGCCTGAAAGCCCTCCAATATCAGCATTTCAAACAGCCGCCTGTCATCGTGCAGAGGAACGCCCCACTCGCTGTCGTGGTACTGCACATAGAGCGGATTTTTCATATTTACCCAACTGCATCGGTTTACAAGTTTTTCTTTGCACATAATTTTTTATCCTTAATTTTCAAATTTTCAGAATCGTTTTTTTACGGTCATACATTCGGACGTTTGCACAAAATTCAGTTTTTCCGCTAATTTCCGCGAAGCTGTATTGCTGTAATGACACGCCCAGACGGGGCGTTTGTGATGTTCAAAGCAATACTCTATCATCTTTTTTGCGGCGATTTCCGCAAGTCCGAGACGTTGGTAATCGCTGTTTGTTTCAATTCCGATATCAGTTTCCTTGCTGCTGACTGCCGCTGTAAACGCCCATGCCGCCGCGTTATTTTCCTTAACGATACAGTAGCCCTTTCCTTTTTCAAGAAAGCTTTCCGAGCTGTCCCAGAAAAAATGCGGAGTAATATTTCCGCTTATTTTTTCTAACAGTTCGGCGTTTATTTCGTAAAGCTCAAAGCCGTCGGGCAGCTGGGGAATTGCAGGCGGAAAATCCTTTCCGTACTCAAAAAACAACCGCCGTTCAATAGAAACGTTTTCAATATTGCGGAAATAATTCTCGACGGACTTGCCGGTAACAAACAAAATAAAACGTCTTTTATCAGTATTAAGCATAATGTCGGATACAAAGTCAAGAAACTTCTCATCGCATTCGCCGTAAAGAAATGCAAATCCGCTATGGAGCCAATACAAAGCCGAACGGGAATCCGAAAAGATATCTCCCTGTTGAAAATCCTCCGCAACGGAGTAAGGGTAAACTGTCCCGCAAGCCGTTTTATCAATATATTTGATGTAATTGCTGTACTCTTCGGGTTTTACTTTGTACATATCAAGTCCTCCGAATTATGTGCTGCTGTGATATGTGTTTGAAATAATTTTATATACAGCTGAAGGTATGTTATTTTTCTTCATCAATAATTTTTCTCATTTCGTCAACTATTTGCTGTACGCTTTTATTGTCCGTATCAATAACATAGTCGCCCTCAAGCGGCTTCAAATGCAGCCAGAAAAAGGAGCATTCATTTTTATCTCCGCGCTTTTTGTGGCGTTCAAGCAGAGTTTCCTCGGAACAGGTCAGGGTAAATGATGTTACCGAAAAATCCTTTGCCGTTATATCTTTCAGAATGTTCTCACGAATGGTCTTATCTACAGCGATCACAGTCGAAAAGAAAACATAGTCAAATTCTGAATTTAGGTATGTGGACAATGCGAAAGACATCGTTTTATCTCCGTTACGCATTCTCCTATCGTTAAGGGAAAACGGATTCACGCACCATGCCCAGTCGCCGTCGAAAAATGCGCTGTTTTCATAGCAAGTAAAAAGCGTATCCGTAACGGTCGTTTTGCCAACGCAGGGAGAGCCTGTTATAATTATCAATTTTTGCCGCTGATTTTTTTGCATATGTTTTACTCCGTATCAATAAAAATAATGCTGCAAATTATATTTATACAAGCTGTTACGCACGTTTTTTCTTACCCTTGAATTTCTCGCTGAATACCAGAGCAAGGGTAAACAGCACAGCCATAAGCAGCTTCAGGTACTCTGTGGGAAGATTCATCGCCAGCGCAGCCGACAGGAACGCTTTATAGAGAATACTGCCCAAAATCACCATTGTAGTGGCTTTCATGAACGTTACCTTTTTAAAAACACTCAGACCGATAATTACCGAAGCAAGTCCCAATACTACCATGCCAACGCCCATTTGCTGATCGGCGGAGCCTTTCTGCTGCGCGATAACGCAGCCGGACAGAGCCGCAAAGCCGTTGCCTATTGCAAGTCCCAGAATTTTTGTGTAGCCCGGATCCTTGGCAAGCATGGTAACGTACCGCTCGTTGTCCCCCGTGGCGCGGAGAAGAAGTCCCGACTTGGTTTTCAGGTAAAAATCCATAATAATTTTGCAGATGACTACCAATATCAGAGACAGTATAACGATCTTCCACTTTTCGGGAAAAAATTCCGCAATGCCGCTGTTGAAAATTGTCGGCTTTTTGAAAAAAGAAGCCACGGTAATTCCGTTGTTGCCTTTAAAAAGAATTACTAAATTAAGGGACAGCATGGCGGTGTACACAATAATACCGCACAGAAGAGGACGTATATTCAGCTTGACATGGAGAAGTCCCGTCACCGCACCGCAAGCCATACCCAAAAGGAAAGTTATAACAAGGCAGAGCCACGGGTTCATGCCGTGTATGATAAGCACCGCCGTAACTATTGCGCCCATGGGCATAGTGCCGTCCACGGACAGGTCTGGGAAGTCCAGTATGCTGTAGGTTATGTAAACACCTATTGCAAGCAGGGCGTACATAAGTCCCTCTTCAAGTGTTACGCGTAAAACATTCATTACTATATCCATAAAAAATTACCTCGCTGAAATTTTATGATATTTATTATACCATATTTTGCACGGATTTACAAGGGTTATACAGACATTAGAACAGCTGACGGAATGCTGAAGCGGTCTATCATCAAAAGCATTAAAAATAACAAGGGGGCGGGAGACCCGTCCCCTGCAAATATTTTAGTTATTCAGCCGCCTCGGTATTGGTCGTAACCTTTTCTGCGTCCGCATAAGCCTCTGGAAGCGCGATATTAAACTTCTCCATTACTTCGGTGTTCACAACGGGAGTACCCTCGGATATCTGTCCGACCGCGATAGTACCCGCGCTTTCGCCGTTCAGAACGCGTACGCCCATTTCGCCCGTTACCTTGCCGAGAGCAACGTAATCAATGCTTATTGAAGCCATGCAGCCGTTGGATACCTGCTCAACCTCGGAGCCGTAAACCGGTATTCCGGCAGCGTTTGCCTGCTCCAGAAGAACGGTAAGGTTGCTTACAACGTTGTTGTCTGTGAAATTGTTTATGCAGTCTACCTTTGCAGCGAGGGTCATCGCCGCCTGAGGAACGTCCGCCGCACCCTGTACGCCCTGCTCCACGATTTCAAGTCCCTTGCTTTCGGCGACTTCCTTAAGGCTTGCAAGCTGGGAAACGGAGTTAGCCTCGCTTGTGGTGTACAAAACGCCTATCTTCTTAACGTCGGGCTGAAGAGCCTGAATAAGCTCCACCTGAGAACTGAAATCCAGAATATCTGATGTACCGGTGCAGTTGCCGCCCGGAGCAGCCATGTCCTCAACGATACCGGCCGCAACAGGGTCTGAAACCGCACAGAAAATTACCGGGATATCCGTGTTAGCTGCGGCAGCGTAAGCCGAAACAGCCGCGGGAGTTGCAATAGCGTAGATGATATCATAATTTTTTGCAACCATATTTTTCGCGATAGTATCGCAGGTGGCGCTGTCAAAATTACCGTCCTGACGGTCGATGTCGGTGATCCCAGCAGCCTTGAGAGCCTCCTCAACGCCTGCGTAGCAGTTGTCAAGCGATGGGTGGCTGCCGTACTGGATAACGCCTGCTTTGTAGCCGTCCGATGAGGCGTTTCCTACGTCATTTCCTCCGTTATCTGTGTTTTTGTTTGAGCAGGAGGCGAAACTCATTGCCGTAGCCGCAGTCAAGATAAGCGAAGCGATTTTTGCAAGTTTGATTTTTTTCATAGTGACCGATCCTTTCATGGTGTGCCGCAAGTGTCAGCTTACAGCGGTGTATTTAAATTTATAATGTTTTGAGTTTAGTGTACCCGATAAAACAAAAAACCCGTCCCACAAGCCCTATGGCTTTAATGGGACAGGATATAAGTTCCTGCGGTACCACCCAAGTTGCGTAAAAAATTACGCCTCTCAATGCAACGTACTGACATACGCGCCCCGAATAACGCACGGATCTGCGTCGCCCCTAACGAACGAAAAATTCTGTTCCTCGGTTTGCCCTCATGAGTCCATTCACACCGGTATCCGCTGCCGCAATTCCACCCTCTGCGGCTCTCTGTTGCAAGCTGAAGCTTGTTTAGCGACCCTCCGAAGCTACTACTCTCAATCATCGGTTTAAATTATTTTACGGTTATATAATATCACCCTTCGCGGAATAATTCAAGTATTTTTTAATAATTTATTATGTATAAATTATTACCGATGCAATTGCCGCCGTCTGAACAATCATTATCAGCGGCAGTCCTATCATAAACCGCTTATGCTTTGTTTTGTGGCGAACGGCAAGCATAGTCAGGTACATTGCCGCTGAACCGCCGAGAATTGAGGTTACAAACAAAGTTTTTTCGGCAATGCGCCGCTTATGTCTTTTGGCGCGGGACTTGTCCGATACGGTCATTACTACTGCAGCAATGCTGATGGCTGCAAGATATATGATAAAATATTTCAAAAAGTCTCCCCCTTTATATCAAAAATTTCATCATATGTCACACCAAGAATACGCTTTATCAAGATTATTTCATCCGGATACAAGTGCCTCTGCCCGACTTCTATTTTCGCCACCGCGCTTCGCGTTATATCGCAGCCGTTCACCTGAAGTTTTGCGGCAAGTATCTCCTGCGTAATGTTTTTATTTTCGCGCAATGTCCTGATATTGTTTCCTACCGCAGTTTCAATTTTTTTGTTCATATTGCACAAACCTTTCATCAATTATTTTGTACCCAAATAGGAACAAAAATTCATTGACATAATTATAAGGTTGTGTTATAATTATGTTGCACTTATATAAGTGCAACATTTAAAATTTAGGAGATGAAAGTATGGGTTACAGAGAAAATTTTTTTAAAGCCAACAAGCCCCAAAACGGTAAGTATGAGTGCGCTTACTGCGGTGAGAAACTTAATAAGGAAGAGGCTGACGCTGGACACATTACCCTCAAATCACGCGGAGGCAGCAACAGCGTAAGCAGCATTACAGCCTCATGTTCCCATTGTAACCGTCAAAATGGCGGTGTGGACAATATTGATTATGAAATACACAGGGATTTAACTGTACTTGAAAATGAGGAATTATTTGAGCATGACGTAACGAAATGCAGTTATGAACAAGCCGTGGGAAACGAATTAAAAAGACCACATATAAAAGGCTATTAAAAGTTAAAGGAGGATAAAGCTATGGGAATTTTAGGTAATATTTTTATGTCTTTGCTTGGTGCAGGTCAGAGCTACGCAGAAAAAAATTATGAAAAAATGGACTGTTTTAAAGGTCTTGCCGCTGAAGAAAAGGCGGAGAAAGAGTTTGAAATTCAAGCAAAGCTTGTACGGACAAGAGCGGCAATAAATAATGTGAACGAAGAAAGAAATAAAAACAAGTATTAAAAAACACCCTCGCTCCAGTATACTGCTGGAGCGAGGGTGTTTTAGCCGCTAAAAATAAACGCAATAATGCTTTTGCTTTAATGTATCCTTTCAAGCAGACCGAGCTTTATGCGCTCGTTAAGCTCGTAAAGAGCGGTCTGGTTGCTGCCGTACCTGAGCATTTTCAGCGCCGTCTTATAGTCGGTCCACGCAAATTCCGCATACTCCTTGGACAGCAAAAAATCCCGCTCTTCCGTTTTCAATGCGAAAGCGTACTCCGAAATAACTATGCAGTCCGGTCCCCATGCGGAGCGGACTCTTTCTCCGACCCAGTTAGTCGGTATAGAGGCAGTACTGTCAAGCTTGTAGAAATTTCCGTTCTCCGCGTCTATCTCATCGCGGCACTTGCGGACGGCTGCTTCAAATGGAGTTTCCATATCCTCTCCTCCGCCCAGCACAAACTGCCAGAAATTCATATCCGGTCTTTTAAACACGCAGTACCTGACATCGTTCTCCGTTACTGCAAAAGGCAGTACAAGCACCTGAAACTTTGCTCTCATCTCGAATACACCCCTGTAAGAATTTCAATTATATAGGACTCGCAGCAGTCAAATTTCCCACAACAAGCAGGAGATCAAAAGTGTTTTTGCGTTATATAAAAAAAGATTAAAATAGCGTTCTCATAATAATATCCGCACATTCGGCAGGATTGTTCCGGCTTGTGTCCACTTTCAAGCTGTAATTAATATTTTCCGCCATTATTTCATATTGCTCCTCCGATTGGGTCTCGTATCTGTCCCCGCGTTCGATATTTCTTTGTCTGCAAATTTCAGGCGGACACCAAATTTCAACAATGTCGAGGGGATTGTTTTTAAGTATTTCCGTAAGCTGAATATAGTGGGGTTTTATTTCCTCCCGTTCAACCAGTATGCCGTCGATAAGCACATTTTTTCCCATATCCGAATACAGCTTTGCGGTATGGTACATCATGATTATTGCTTCGCTTAGATATTTCCAGTAATTTTCGCGCAGATATTTATCTCCCACGATCTCCTGAAACAAATCGTTTGCCACAACATAAAAAAATATATCGTCCCGTTCCTGCAGGGCTTCGACTATTGAGGTTTTACCGCTGCTTGTCACACCGTTCAGGAATATTATTCGTCCTTTTTCCATATCTTGCATCTTTCCGTTACAATTTTTACAGTATAGGAAATGTGTTTTTCTATACAAAGTCCACGGTTATCTTGAATAAACTCCCGTTAGGATTTCATTAATATACGCTTCTTTTGAGGGGAGTCCATCTGTTCTGCGGGCAATTTCCGCAGCCGCTTCGTTGTCGTAAGGGACGCTTAATATCGTCATACGCAAAGGTGCGGGCTTATCGCAGTCAAGCTCTCCCTCAAGCAAAAGGGCATGGGCTTTGGGAACACCGAGGCTGTTTCCGATACTGCCGGTATTTACCGCATAACCCGTATGGGTGGATCTTATAAAAGGACGGTGACTGTCAGCGCAGATTATTCCTCCGTAAGTTTTTCCGTTGGCTGTAAAAAACTTCCCCATAACATCGTCGCTGTCCCAGCCCTGAACAAGGTCGGCGGCAGGTCTGCCGTGAAAAAGCCTGAACCGTATCCCGCTTATCAGCGCGTCAAACTCGCGTGGAAGAGCTTCTATCCATTTGAGCCGTTCTTCACCGAGCTGTTCGCGGAAAAAATCGTTGTCCTTATAGGTGACATTTCTGTCGGACATCCAGTAATCCCAGTTGCCGCCAATGCAGCGGCTGCAATTTTTGCGCACCCAGTCGCAGGTCTCAGCGCTCTGCGGACCTTTCCCGACTGCGTCTCCAAGAAACCATATCCGGTCGGGAGCGATACCGGCGATCTCCTTTTCCATAGCGGAGACAGCCGTCATATTTCCGTGCAGATCGGCAAGCACAATTATTTTCGACACGGGACAAGCCCTCCCTTCTCTGCGGATAATTATACCATAAAAGCATCGGAAATGTCAAATACGATTTTACCCCTAATCCGTATTCGGATTAGGGGTTATTCGACAAACTGAGGCGAAGTACAGTTACGTGCTCCGTCTTTTGAACGTTATGACTCAATACCTGTCACATCGTAGCCCTCGTCCTCGACAGCGGACTTTAGCTCCGAGTCGGGTTTGTCGGTGTCGCACACCGCATAGCCGCCCTCCAGCGAGACCTCAATGCCTGACGCACCCAGTCCCTCCAACGCTTCCTTCACGTGAGCAACACAGTGTTCACAGGACATACCCTCAATTGTAATCTTCTTTTTCATCTGTACCAATCCTTTCCGTTTAGAAGTTAAAAATCAGAGAATAGAGGTTAGAAGTCCAAAAGAAATTATACTTTTTCCCCTATTTTAACCGTTTTTAAGCGCAGCGCGTTTGAAACAACAGATACGGAGCTTAAACTCATTGCCGCCGCCGCTATCATGGGGTTAAGCAGCGGTCCTCCGAAAATATGCAGTATTCCCATTGCAACAGGGATACCAAGCGTGTTGTAGCCGAACGCCCAGAACAGGTTCTGCTTTATATTGCGAATCGTTGCCTTTGAAAGCCGTACTGCCTTGCACACGTCCCTCAGGTCGTCCTTTATTAGAACTATATCCGCGCATTCTATGGCAACGTCCGTACCCTGACCTACGGCTATGCCTACGTCCGCCTGTGTTAGAGCCACCGCGTCGTTTATGCCGTCTCCCGCCATTGCCGTGACCTCTCCGTCCTGCTGAAGCCTTTTGATGTGCGCCGCCTTTTCCTCGGGCAGTACTTCGGCTATAAAGCTGTCAATATTCAGTTCACCCGCAACGGCTCTGGCAGTGCGTGTGTTGTCTCCGGTCAGCATAAGAGTTTTTATGCCCATTCTGTGAAGCTCTGCAATGGCTTCAAGGCTTTCCTTTTTTATGGTATCCGCCGCCGCTATAAGTCCTATGAATTGACCGTCCGCAGAGCAGTACATAGGCGTTTTTCCCAGATCCGCAAGCCGTTCGGCCCGTTCCGTAAATTCATCCGGGACGGCTATATCGGCTTCGTCCATTAACCTGCGGTTTCCCACAAGAAGCTTTTTGCCGTCAACCTCTGCGGAAATTCCTTTTCCCTCAAGGTTAGCATAGTTTTCGGCTGAGGACAGTTCAAGCCTGTTTTTTACCGCATACTGGACGACAGCCTCGCTGAGGGGATGTCCCGAAGCGGCTTCCGCAGAAGCTGCCAGTCTCGCCAGTTCGTCCTTTTCGGCGCCGTTTGGCAGAATGTCGGTCAGGGACGGTTTGCCTTCGGTAAGAGTACCCGTCTTGTCAAAAACCACCGTGGTTATTTTGCAGGCCTGTTCAAGGGGCTGCCCGCCCTTTATCAGTATACCGTTTTCAGCGCCCTTTCCGGTGCCTACCATTATTGCCGTGGGAGTGGCAAGTCCCAGAGCGCAGGGACAGGCTATAACAAGCACGCTGATAAGAATAGTAACGCAGAATTCGCCGCTTTCTCCCGCTATAAGCCAGCCAAGCGAAGCTATCACCGCAAGTACAAGGACTGCGGGCACAAAGTACGCCGAAATAACGTCCGCGAGCCGCGCAATGGGAGCCTTGGAGCCTTGGGCTTCCTCGACAAATTTAATAATGCGCGACAGAGCCGTGTCCTCGCCGACCTTTTCCGAGCGGTACTTAAAGTAGCCGTTTTTGTTAAGGGTCGCGCCCACGACCTTATCACCGACTCTTTTCTCAATGGGAACGCTTTCTCCCGTCAGCATTGATTCGTCAACGACTGCGCTTCCCTCAATTATCTCACCGTCAACGGCAATGCTTTCGCCCGAGCGGGACACGACAATGTCCCCGACCTTTACCTGACTGAGAGCCACTTCAAGCTCCTTCTCTCCCCGCATTACAAAGGCTGTTTTGGGAGCAAGATTCATCAGCTTTTTAACCGACTCGTCCGTCTTGCCCTTTGAGCGCGCTTCAAGGTATTTTCCAAGAGTGATAAGAGTCAGGATCGTGGCGCAGGACTCGAAATAAAGGTGCATGGCATATTCGGTCTCGCCCTGTCCTATCTTGTACATGGCGTAAAAGCCGTACACCAAAGCGGCGGTAGAACCTAAAGCGATAAGGCTGTCCATGTTGGGGGACAGCCGGAAAAGGTTGCGGAAACCGTCCCAAAAGAATTTCCACCCGATTACTATCACGGGAACGGTCAGCAGGAGCTGCGCCAGCGCGAAATTCATAGGATTGCCGTGGGGTTCGATGATACCGGGCAGAGGCATTCCTATCATGTGTCCCATGCTTACGGTCAGCAGGGGAACGGTAAAAACCAGCGAAAGTATCAGCCGTAAAAGCATTACCTTGTCGTGGGGCATTTTCGCATTGGCGTTTTTATCCGCAAAAGCATAGCCTGCCTTTACCACAGCGGTTTCCACGTCCTTTGCGCTTACCTTTTCCGAGTCAACCGTAAGGGACTCGGCGGCAAAGTTCACGCTTGCGTCTGAAACTCCGTCAAGTTTTTTGACAAATCGTTCTATCCTCGCGGCACAGGCGGCGCAGGTCATGCCCGAGATTTTATATGTTTTTTTCATTGAAAGCTTCCTTTTCACATATAAACTATACTAATATTGTATATTTATACTTTTAACAAATATACATAAATTTGCTAAAAAAATATTTCGGGTCGGCAATTAATGTCAGTTGTAATCCCCGCCGTTCGGGTCGAGGGGCGTAACGTAAAGAGTACGGTTGTTGGTAAAGATAACCATTCCGGGTTTAGCTCCCGAGGGTTTTTTTACAAACCGCACGGGAACGTAGTCCACAGGCACCTGCGAGGAATTTTTCGCTCTGCTGTGGAAAGCCGCCACCCGCGCCGCCCACATTACGGTACTGTCGGGGATTTCCTTTCCTTCCGCGCGGATAATGACGTGAGAACCGGTTATATCCTTTGTGTGCAGCCATATGTCGGTCTTGTCCGCAGTTTTTGTTGTCAGCCGGTCATTCTGCTTGTTGTTCCTGCCCACAATCACCGTGAATCCGTCGGGAGATGTAAATTCCAGCGGCGGGCGGCTCTTGGGCGGCTTGCCTTTCAGCTTGGACGATTTAATGTAGCCCTGTTCCGAAAGCTCCTGCCGAAGCTCGTTTACCTCGTCCTCGCTTTGGGTTCTGGTCAGCGCGTCGAAAACGCTGTCGATGTAGGAAAGTTCCTCCTCTCCCTTTGCTATCTGTTCGGTGAGTATCTTTTCCGCGGTATCGGCTTTGCGGTACTCCGAATAATATTTCTGCATATTTTTTGACGGAGTGAGCATCGGGTCAAGTTTTATCTCAGTTTGCGGACAGCCGTCCTCATAAAAGTTTTCCACAGTAACGCTGCTCATGCCCTTTTCAACCCTGTACAGGTTGGCTGAAATAAGGTCTCCCATAAGCTTTAATTTGTCCCGTTCCGCGGAGGCTTTCAGTTCCTCCCGCTGATTGGAAAGACGTCTTGCGGTGCGCTCCGAAACGTTCTGCAAAAGCTTATAGAGATCCTGCGAACGCTGCTTCATGCGGGAAACGCTGTCCCGCTCAGCGTAGAAATAGTCCAGCAGTTCGCACGCAGAGGACATTTCCTTTGTTGTCATCAGTCCGCCGTACTGGAGTATCGGCATAAAGGAAAAATCCTTTAATCCGCCGTCCGCGTCCTTAACAACGGTGTAGACGCATTTTCCCTCGCTGCATTCGCGGGCGGTTTGTTCTACAGCAAATGCCAAACGTTCCAGAGTTTCGCCGCAGATATCGCTTTTCAGCGCGTCGTTACCCTTTGCGGCATAGTATACCCATTCACGTGCTGCAATAGGCGAAACGCCCTCAAAAATTTTTACCAGCGATTTTGCCGCGTCTCCGTCGGGCAGAGTTTCGAAAGCTGTTTCAATGTCTCCCGCGGTGCAGGTTCGGAAATCCAGACGTTCGCCGCGGGGCGGGTAACTGTAGGTCATTCCCGGCAGCACCGGTCTTTCGCGGGACATTTCAAGGTCGACCCTTTTTATGCTGTCGATAATTTTCCCATCGGCGTTTATCATAACGATATTTGAGCACCTGCCCATTATTTCCGCCGCAAGAGTTACCGTAACCATATCGCCAAGTTCGTTCATAGCCTCGAAATCGAAGTACAAAATACGTTCCAGACCATCCTGACGGATACCCGTCAGCCTGCCGTTTCCCAAATGCTTGCGCATGAGCATACAGAACATAGGCGGCACTTTGGGATTTTCTATTGATTTTTTTGTAATGTGCACTCGTGACGATCCCGCCGAAGCTGAAAACAGCAGCTTTTCATTTCCGCCGCGTGTGCGCAGAGCGATTACTATCTCTTCGCGGGAGGGCTGGCTTATTTTGTCCACCCTGCCGCCTACCAGCGGTTCAAGCTCTTTTTTTACCATGCTGAGAAATGCGCCGTCCAAAGCCATAATTATTCGTCCTCCAAAGTTAATGCGCTGACTGTTACCGTCAGCCTGAAAGGATCGCTGTCGGAAGCCTTTGAAATTTCAGCGGAAACTTCAAACGTCCGCTCGTCGATCTCTTCTTCAAAAGAATTTTCAATACTCCGCCCTCCCTTGTAAGAGACGTATTCGCTTATCTCAAAAGCAAGGTCGTCAAACAGTTTTTTCAGCTTTCTGCGTATACCGAAATGATTCACCACGTCAAAGGCAAGATCCATTTCTTCCAGCACAGCAAGAATGTCGACGCCGCGGATATCCTCCGTTTCGACCACCTTTTCGTCGCGGAAACGCTCGTCCGCTTCTATGCAGAAGTCGTATGGCTCAATAAACGGCGCGTCTTGCATATCCTGCAAATCACGGCTGTTTTCGGGTACGCCTCCCACGACGTTTCTGTTTTTCAGTTTTGCAAAAAAATCCTTCAGCATATTATCACTCTCCCGTTCAAAAATCCACTAACCGGCGGTAAATTCCGCCAAAATGGAAAACACTTTAACAATAAAGTACTGAAGACGCGATAACCGGCGGCAAAAACGTCCTCCTGAACGACACTTTGATTTTTTTCAAATTGTCAGCCACTTATTTTTCTGTAAGTAAGCACCTCAAACCCTATCTCCGTAGCAAGCCTTTCCAGCTTTTCCAGACGCTCGTGTCCCTCTGCGCCTGTTTTGTAGAAATAGGGAGTCATGGAAAACAGAGCCTTTATGTCCTCGTTTGACGGCAGAAAAATTTCTCCCGCCACCTTTTCCGTACCCAGAAATTCAAATCCATCAAGTCCGTAGTCCTTTACCTCGTTTGGGTACGGCTCATCGTAGACCGCGCATTTGAGCTGCCACAAATGCCTCTCCGAAGGAATGACAATTATCAGCAGTCCGCCGCCTTTCAGTACCCTAAGTATTTCTTCCCCGCACCAGGGCGCAAAAAGGCTTGTTACTATATCGCAGCTTTCCGTTTCCACAGGCATATGGAAAACGCTTGCCACCGCAAACTGAGCGGCTTTTGTACGTCTTGCGGCATAATCGGCGGCAAATTTTGAGATGTCTATACCCAATATCTCCGCGTTTATGTCCTCCAAAGCCTGCGCAATTTTTTCCGTGTACCAGCCCTCTCCGCAGCCCGCGTCAAGAACGGTACAGCCTGTTTGGGCGTACCGCAGAACAGTACTGCAAAGCGCGTCCGCAAGAGGCTTGTAATATCCCTTGTCAAGGAATTTTTTACGCGACTGCACCATCAGTTTGTTGTCGCCGGGCAATGCGGAGTTCATGCGGTCGGCGGTCAGCAGATTAACATAGCCGCTTTTGGCGATATCGAAGCAGTGCCTTTGGGGACACAGAAACGACTTCCCCTCACGTATCAGCGCACTGCCGCATTTGGGACAAATAAGCATAGATGTCTCCTTAAATGATATAATCAACAGGGTCTTTATCGGCTTCCGCACGAACCGCTTCAAGCTGAGGGTACTCCTCTTTGAAACGCTTTATCAGATAGGGGATAACGATATCCTCAGTGTGGAAATGTCCGCAGTCGTACAAAGCTATACCGCTGTTGCGCGCGGTTATCCACTGGTCGTGCTTAACGTCTCCCGTGATGTAAGCGTCAGCTCCCGCGGCAATCGCAAGCGGAAGATTTCCTCCCGCTCCCCCCGAACAGAACGCAAGCTTTTTTACGATCCTGTCGCTGTCAGTACAGCGGACGACCGTGCAGCCGAAAACGTCCTTGAGAAGCTTGCCCAGTTCGTTAGGTATCATCCGGTTCCCCACGGAGCATACCCAGCCGTAGCCACGTCCGTCGGGGTGGACAGGCTCAAGAACGCTTTGCTTTTTAAGTTTAAGAAGAGGGTTCAGCATATCGAAAATGATGTCGTTTATACCGCCGTCAGCCATATCAAGCGGCGAATGGAAACAGATACAGGCTATTCCGTGCTTAAAGGCAAGGCAGGCTGGATCGCTTTCGTTCAGACTGTAGAGAGGGTGGAATATCACCGGGTGGTGGGTAATTATGGCCTCCGCACCGAATTTTACAGCCTCGCGTACGACTTCGCAGGTTATGTCAAGAGCGAACAGAACTTTTGTAACGGGCGCGTTCCCGTCCCCCGCAAGCAGCCCCGAATTGTCCCCCTTGTGCAGGTTTTTCAGCGGAGCAAGTTTATCCATAAGTATCATCAAATCGTTTACACTAAACATATCTTTTCTTCCGATCCTTTTAAAAATTTCAGCCGCAAGAGCTGCCTTAGCCGTGCAGCCCGAAGCTCTGCCTTCGCGGAAAAGATTTTCCGCCCGGCGTTCGGCATATGTGCGGGCTGACGGCTCGTTAAGGTCAAGTTTTCCCAGTATCCGAAAAAGCTCCGCCGGTACAAACGGCTTTGCACCGTTTTTTACCGCGTTTATCACCGTGTAGCAGAACTTTCCTTCCGTAACGGCGCGCTGTTCAATTATTTCAAAGCCCTTCCCGCAAAGGAAGTCAATAAGCTTTTCGGGACGGCTCATGGGTTGTAATATCAGGTTTCTGCCTTCCAGCCAATAACAGCGGGAAAGAATACCGGCGATAAGTTCCCCGCCCATTCCTGCAATAACTATGTCGGTTATCCCGTCTTCTGGGACATTTTCCAGACCGTCCGAGAGTATCAGTTCAACCTTGCGGGAGACTCCCGCCTTTTCGAGAGTCTCCCGCGCTGCGGCAAGAGGCTTTTCGTTTATATCGGCTGCGACGGCGGAAACGCACTTTCCCTCGGAAAGCAGCTCCGCGACAAGGTACGCGTGGTCGGTACCCACATCGCAGACCCTTGTGCCGCGGACAAGCTCCGCGCAAAGCTTTAAGCGTTTATCAAGCATAATGTCCTTTCAATACATATGAATCATTGCTCATATGTATTATATTTCATTTTACAGAAAAATTAAACATACAATTCGTAAACAAACCATGTACAAAGCATTATCCAAAATACATAAAGAGCGTAAAGCAAAAACCTTACGCCCTTAACGATAATGATCACTTATTCTCGAAATGTTTGCTCAGCTTAGAGACAAGCTCGTTGGGATCTACTCCGTGTACCGCGCAGGCTTCCGCAATGCTTTCGCCTCTTGACGAGGGACAGCCAAGACAGTGCATACCCATTTCCAGAAAGAAAGGAGCGGTATCCGGGTCAAGGTCGAGGACGTCTCCGATTATCATATCTTTTGTGATCTTAACGCTCATTTTAACATTCCTCCCAAATATACTATATCAGTATTATAACCTATTTTTCCGAAATTTGCAATAGGCAGTTGATTTTTTTGCGGACAAGTGGTATAATTGCAATATCTTCCAAAATTATGAAACGAGGTATCTGAATTGAATTTACTGAACAAGCTTGAAAGAAAGTTCGGACGTTGCTACATCAGCAACCTGATGCTCTACATCGTCATCGGCACGGGAATAGTGTTTGCGTTCTGGTTTCTTGCGCCGGACATACCGCTGCTGTCATTTTTATCCTTTGACCGCAGCGCGATAATGCGCGGGCAGATATGGAGGATATTGTCCTTTATTTTCATACCCGAAAGCGGCAGTCCGATAAGCATGGTTTTCTGGCTGTATCTGTACTGGCTCATCGGTTCGAGTCTGGAGGATTACTGGGGAGGCTTCCGCTTTAACGTCTACTATTTCTGCGGAGTTCTTTTTGCCGTAATAGGCGGTTTCATCACGGGCTATGCCACGGTGCATTACCTGAATCTTACATTATTTCTTGCTATAGCTGTAATTAACCCCAATATGCAGCTGCTGCTTTTCTTTTTCCTTCCGGTTAAAATGAAGTGGCTGGCGTGGATAGACGCAGCTTTCCTGATCTACAATTTTATCTTCACGCCGTTCATGTACCGCAGGATAATAATTCTAATATCCGTGCTTAATTTTCTTCTGTTTTTCGGCGGGGACTTCTTCCGCTTTATCCGCGACAAGATAAAGTACAGAAAAATACGCAGCAGCTTCAAAAACAAAAATCGGTAATACAAAAACGGAACGCTCTGTACCTGGCGTTCCGTTTTAATTTACCGGATAAATTGCCGTCTGCCGGTTCAGAAGCCTGCCATGGAACTGAGAATTTTTTCAAGTTCCGTTCTGTCGGTGCTGAACTCCAGAGCGGTCTCGTAGGAAATAAGCTCCTTTTTGTAAAGTCTGGAAAGCGTATCGTTCAGAGTGCACATTCCCTGACGCACGCTGGACTGAATGGTGGACTCTATTTGCGTGATCTTGTTGGTACGGATAAGATTTCTGACAGCGTCTGTTCCCACCATTATTTCGAGTGCAGCTATACGGTTTCTGCCGTCCGCAGCGGGAACAAGAGTCTGTGCGATAACTCCCTGTATCATATTTGAAAGCTGTGCCCGTATCTGATTCTGCGATTCCGGAGGGCAGGCGTCTATAATACGGTCTATAGTCTGAGCCGCGCTGGAGGTGTTCAGAGTGGCGAATACCAAGTGTCCGGTTTCGGCGGCGGTCATGGCAAGGGAAATTGTCTCATAGTCCCGCATTTCGCCTACGAGTATAACGTCCGGGTCTTCACGGAGCGCGCTTCTCAGGGCGCTGCTGAACGATTCAACGTCCCTGCCTATCTCACGCTGATGAATAGTCGCTTTGTCCTGAACGTACCGGTACTCGATAGGGTCTTCTATAGTGATTATGTGACAGGCGCGGCTTCTGTTGATATGGTCAATTATCGCCGCAAGGGTAGTGGATTTTCCGGAACCTGCAGGACCCGTTATAAGGATAAGTCCGCGCTTTTTCTGGGCAAGCTCCGAAAGTACGGGCGGCATTTTCAGCTCATCCAAGGTCGGTATCTTTTCATTGAGAAGTCTTATTGAAGCGGCAAGACGTCCGCTTTGGCGGAACACGTTCACCCGCTGTCTTGCTCCGTTTGCTATCTCGAAGCTGAAATCTATGTCGTGACCCTCGGTAAGGAGCTTTTCCTGGTCGGCGGAAAGTATGGAAAGAATAGTACGGTTAACAACAGTATCGCTGAGCTCGCCGAATTTTCTCAGTTCGCCGTTAATGCGGACAACAGTAGGAGCGCCGACGGTAAGGTGAATATCTGAAGCGCCAAGAGAACGAGCCTGCATAATAAACTCCTGAAAAGTCATATTGATATACTATCCTTTCACTATTTAATTTTGAACTGGATCCCGCTTGCGGAAAGATACACTTCGTTGCACATATTTGCAATACGCTGGTTTACAACTCCGAGGATTTTTCTGAAAACCGCCTGATCATGATTATCGGGAGTGATGGAAAAGCCTGTTTCCAAAGTTATTATGACCATAGTTCCGTCGATGGCCATAATGCTGTCAAACATATTTGTGACGTCCTCAACGATACGCTTTTCAATTTCCTTTTTTTTATCGTGAGTTATTTTTGAAAGGTCGGGACACATTTTTTTGATTATTTCGGAGGTATAGGAAGCAAGACTGTCAAAGATAACAAATTTGTGATCTGTAAAATTTTCGGCGGGATTTTCGGCGATTCCCGGCTTGATGTCCCACTCGACAGAATTCTTTTTGTTGTCGTATTCGATTCGTTTTAGAGTGTCTGCGTCGACCCGTTCAGCCGCACAGAGATAAAGAACGTAGTCGCAGGCGGCAAGATAAGTGGTCGCCCATCTGGATTTGCCGCTTGAAGCTCCGCCCGTTATCAGGATTGTTTTTGACATCTGAGATCATTCCTTTCATATTTGATATACGCGTGAAAATAGTCATGAGGTAAAATGCAGAAGTAATTTTTCATAAGATTACAAATGCAATTGTAACATATTATACTTTAGTTGTAAATATAAAATTGAATAACATCAAAACTTTTTATTTGTGTACGATCTTATTTTATGTATGCTGAGGAATTACGGCAATACATAAAAATAACATTTTTATAGGAGCGGAATCTCCCCGCCCGCAGGGTAAATAATATGTTTTGAAAATTCGGAACGGGAGCCCCGCCCACTGCAAATTTTTTAAGGATATTTTTATGTACCGCTATAATAAATGTCGAGAGGCTTCATAAGTTAGATATTGAGCTTTATATTATTTTATTTAAGGATTTCACGAATGTCTTTGAAAGGCTCGACGCTTCGTTTGAGGATACCGTGCATATGGGCTATAGCAATGCCGTAATTGGTTATGGGCAAGCCCTGTTCACCTGCATATGCATAACGGTACTTCATTTCGCGTTCGTTGAGCATACAGCCGCCGCAGTGTATTGCCAGCGCATACCCGCTCAAGTCATCGGGAAATTCCGTTCCGCTTGTAAACACGAATTCAATGTCTTTCCCCGTATGCCTTCTCACCCATGCGGGAAGCTTCACAGTACCTATGTCTCCGCACTGACGGTGGTGTGTGCAGCCCTCGGAAATAAGAATTTTGTCTCCGTCCTTCAGGCTGTCCAGAACCTTTGCACCGCGTACTGCTGCTTCAAGGTTGCCCTTATAGCGCGCAAACAAAATCGAAAAGGACGTTAGCAGAATATCACCAGGTACTACATTGCTTACTTTGCCGAAAGCCTGGCTGTCAGTGATAACGATTTTAGGCTTCACGGCAAGTTTCGTAAGAGTATCAGCAAGCTCTGTTTCCCTGACCGCAACGGAAATGCCGCCCGCCTCCAGAATATCGCGGATAGTCTGCTGCTGTGGCAGGATAAGTCTGCCCTTTGGAGCGGCGGCGTCAATAGGGGTAACAAGCACCGCAATATCCAACGGGTCAAGCAAGTCTCCAACTATTTTCTTGTCAGGTTCGGGAATTTGTGCAAGCCGTGCAATTTCGGCTTTAAGAGTGTCAATGCCCTCGCGGTTCAGCGCACTGCCGTAGAAATGTCCCTCTTTTTGGGGAAAGTTAAACAGCACATCCGTCTTGTTGTGGAAAATAACAAGAGGTATATTTTTCTGTCTTATCTTATCAATAAGGGCGGTATCTTCGGGACTCTCGCTTTCACCGTCCAGTACAACCACGGCAATGTCCGTCTTGTTCAGCATTTGGTAGCTTTTCTTCACGCGTAAAGCGCCAAGCTCCCCATCGTCGTCAATGCCCGGGGTGTCTATCATCACCACGGGACCTATTGGGAGAAGCTCCATAGCCTTTACCACAGGGTCTGTGGTAGTTCCCAGAACGTTGGAAACGATAGCAATATTCTGGTTTGTAAGCGCGTTCATAACGCTGGATTTGCCCGCGTTCCGCCTGCCGAAAATGCCTATGTGTACCCGGTTCGCGGAGGGCGTTTCGTTAAGGCTCATATGATCAGCTCCTTTTAGTAAATAGAAGATAGCCTTGAGCAAAACCACACAAACGCAATAAACAAGCGGTTTTGCAAGACATAATAAACAAAATAATCACTAAAAAATATAGAAACAGCCAACCGACTTTGGTATAATTAAATTGTACAAAAAAC
>Ga0209064_1000424_pt1 | contig 96070 bp, 90 predicted proteins | sample Inofromicrocosms_FD_187498 | JGI IMG/M metagenome (GOLD analysis project Ga0209064, IMG submission 187498) | Mouse cecum microbial communities from Vienna, Austria - Inoculum for glucosamine and mucus D2O microcosms (SPAdes) (version 2) | ecosystem: Host-associated > Mammals > Digestive system >...
ATTCCCTTTCCAAAGGGGGCGTGCGGGTGATGCTCCGGGGCATCTTTGGGGCGGGACGCGTTCGCCTGTGCGTCCCCGGCGGCTTTCTTAAGGCTGCCTGTCCCGGGAAACGGCCGTGCTCCGGGCGGGCGCGGGCCGTATACCGGCTTGTGCGGGGGCTTGCCAAAGGCCCGCCGCGTCGGGGCGCTTTCGCCGGCGCGCCCCGGGAGGGTTTGTAAGGTCCTCCCCTTCGGATTTCTCGCCTCCCTTGCAACGGTCGTGGTGCGGACTTATTGGTGTCGCCGCTGCCATCTTGGCCGTGTCCGGGTGGCTTGACATTGCAAATATACAACATTCAGAATGCGTTTGTCAAGTATTTATGCAATTATTTTTATGGCTATTTTTTATTTGGTTGTTGGTTAAGGGAATGGAGAATGTTAATTTTACAATTTTTGGAGGGTTTGTGGTTTCCTTGTTGCTTCAATCGGCGTCCTACAGACGCCAGGGCTATATGGATTTGTTTTCCGGAGACACCTAGCGGTGTCCCCGGTTACTAGGAATCGGCGTCCTACAGACGCCCTTGGCTGGGATGCGCTCTTATTTGGCTTGCCTAACGCCTTCATCATTTGATTCAATCGGCGTCCGGCAGACGCCTGCATGATCGGTTGGCTTTCCAAAGATTCATGCGATATTTCTGGTTACTGGAAATCACTGTCTTGTAGACGCTCATAGCTGGGATAGGCTCTTATTTGGCATGCCTAACGGATTCATCTTTTGATTTAATCGGCGTCATTCAGACGCCTACATAATTGACAGTATTACCGGTATGGGGCGACTTGACTGGCTTGCTGGTGATGCTTTGTCGATTAAATAGTTAGCTTGATGATGTCTTGAATGAGGTGAGCGCTTGGATGTCTCTCATAGAGGTTTCCTTATTGGCTTCAATCGACGTCCTACAGACGCCTAGCGTTAGTTGGAGGAATTCCCGGCACACCTGCGGTGTGCCGGGTTACTAGGAATCGGCGTCTTGCAGACGCCTGCATGATTGGCTGCTTTCCAAAAACTCATGCGGTGCTTCTGGTTACTGGATAATGAGGATATTCTGCCTACTTTGCAATTAGCCATAAAAACAGCTCGTTCTGGGGACTGGACGGAATTTTAAGTTTAAATATTTATAATTATATATAAGGTGCGGCCGGACTCCTGTAGATGGAGTCCGGCCGCGGGCTATTTAATCGTTATGACTTTTGAGCTAGGGATTAGTCTTCGTTGAGGTTGACGCGTTTGAATTCAACGGCAACGAGGCCTTTCATCTGGCTGTCAAGGTACTGCTGGATGTTCATCTTGCCGTCCTTGATGAATTCCTGTTCCATAAGGCAGGATTCTTTGAAGAATTTGTTAAGACGTCCCTGTGCGATGTTCTGAATCATCTGCTCGGGAAGGTTGGCTGCCTTGGCTGCACCAGTCTCTTCTGCGATCTGGCGTGCTTTTGCGGCTTCGTCTTCTGTGAGCCAGCCTTTGGCAATGTTTGATGCAATATGGTCTTCGCTGTCGACAAGGTTGGGGTTGATGCCGGCTTTTTTAAGGGCTGCTTCTACAGCTTTCTTGACCTGCTCTTCCTTTGTCTTTTCGATAGCAACGCTGATTTCTGAGTCTTTTACGGACTGGGGCACTGCATCGCGGTCAACGGCTACGGGGTTCATGGATGCAACCTGCATTGCTATGTCGCGTCCTACCTGATAGCCTACGTTTTCGAGGTTGAAACCTACGATTGTTGCGAGTTTGTTGCCGAGGTGGTTGTATGACGAAGTGGTGGGAGCTTCAAGCCATTCGTAGGCGCTGATTTCTGTCTTTTCGCCTGTCTTGCCTGATTCTTCAACAACTAGGTCGGCGATTGTGAGGCCATCGATGCTGAGGGCCTTGAGGTCGTCGAGCGATTTTACGCGGTTTGCCACGGCTGCATCGAGGATCTTGTTTGTAAGGGCCACGAATCCGGCGTTCTTTGCCACGAAGTCTGTCTCGCAGTTAAGCGCAACGACTGCGGCGAAATTGCCTTCGTTCTTGGCTAGTACGCAACCTTCGGCGGCCTTGCGGTCTTCGCGCTTTGCGGCTACTGCCTGACCCTTCTTGCGGAGGATCTCGACTGCAGCTTCGATGTCACCGTTTGTCTCGGCGAGTGCTTTTTTGCAATCCATCAAGCCTGCCGATGTGAGGTGGCGCAGCTTGGTGATTTCTGCCATTGTTACTGCCATGATATGGAGTGTTTTTTTGATTTATAATGAAGTTGTCTGTTTAGAGGAGAGATGGCCAAGGTGTGCTTATTCCTCAACGGGTGCTTCTGCAGCTGTCTCAACTGCTTCTTCATCGTTGCGGCGCACACGGCGGCGTTCGCGCTTTGCAGCGGGGGCTTCTTCATTTTCAGCAGCAGCTGCACAATCGGCCTTTTCTACCTTGCGCTCTGCGAGGCCTTCTGCCATTGCGGCGCAAACGGTATCGAGGATTAACTCGATTGACTTTGATGCGTCATCGTTTGCGGGAATAACGAAGTCGATGTCAGAAGGGTCAGAATTTGTATCGACGATACCGAATACGGGTATGCCGAGACGGTTTGCCTCCGCTACTGCGATGTGTTCTTTGAGCACGTCGACAACGAAGAGGGCTGAGGGCAGACGGTTAAGGTCGGCGATAGAACCGAGGTTCTTCTCGAGCTTTGCACGCTGGCGCGTGATCTGAAGTTTCTCGCGCTTTGAAAGGTTGTCGAAAGTGCCGTCCTTTGTCATCTTGTCGATGGTTGTCATTTTCTTGACAGCCTTGCGGATGGTGGGGAAGTTGGTAAGCATACCGCCGGGCCAGCGTTCGATAACGTATGGCATGTTGATGGCGGCAGCCTTGTCAGCTACAACCTGCTTAGCCTGCTTCTTTGTAGCGATGAAAAGTACTTTCTTGCCTGACTTTGCGATATTTTTGAGTGCGGCAGCAGCCTCGTCGAGCTTGGCGGCTGTCTTATAGAGGTCGATAATGTGGATACCGTTGCGCTCCATGAAGATATAGGGCGCCATGGCAGGATTCCATTTTCTTTTAAGGTGGCCGAAATGGCATCCTGCTTCGAGGAGTTGTTCAAATGTGGGGTTAGCCATAATAATGTCTGTTGTTGGTTTACGTTCTTTTTGGGGTAATTTTCCAACCGTGCGGTAGGGACTTTTGTCCATCGGCGCGGTTTAGATACTAAACTCAGTTTAAGCGGCACTTCGGAAGGAGTGCCTGCGCGATGAGTCCAGAAAGCGTGATATACAATAATATATTAACGCTTTGAGAACTGGAAGCGCTTGCGTGCCTTTGGCTGGCCGGGCTTCTTACGTTCAACAGAACGCGGGTCGCGGGTCATGAAGCCTTGTGCGCGCAGTGCGGGCTTGTCTTCGGGGTTGATCTTTACGAGGGCACGTGCGATGGCAAGACGGAGGGCTTCAGCCTGTCCTTTGTAGCCGCCACCGTCGAGGTTGACCTTGATGTCGTACTTTTCAACGCAGTCGAGGGTGAGCATTGGCTGCTTCACGATGTACTGCAGGATGGAAGAGGGGAAGTATACGTCGATAGGACGCTTGTTGATGGTGATTGTGCCGTTGCCTTCCTTTACGATTACGCGGGCTATGGCGGCCTTGCGGCGGCCTACTGCATTAACTGTTTCCATGCGCGATTATTTCAATGTGTTGATGTCGATAACTTTGGGGTTCTGTGCCTCGTGGGGATGATTCGGGCCGTTGTAGACGTGCATGTTCGCGATGATGCGGCGTCCGAGGCGGTTTTTAGGAAGCATGCCCTTCATCACATGGATGTACAGGGGGTGGTATCCGGGCTTGAGGTGCTTGTTGAATGACTTCTGCATGAGGCGTTCGGGAGAAGTCTCGCGCTGTCCGCCGGGATATCCTGTGAAGTTGAGGTAAACGCGGTCGGTCATCTTCTTGCCAGTAAGGCGCACCTTGTCGGCATTGATGATGATTACATTGTCGCCGCATTCTACGTTAGGCGAAAAAGATGGCTTGTTTTTTCCGCGCAGGATTTTTGCGACCTTTGCGCAGAGACGGCCGAGAACCTGGTCGGTTGCATCGACAACGACCCATTCGCGCTCGACGCTCTGGGCGTTGGGGGATAAAGTTTTGTAGCTTAAAGTATCCACGTTAAATTGTTGATTAATAATTAAATAATTTTGACCGCAGCTGTGCGGGCGCTCGGCCAAAAGCGCTCCATACAACCGATGTCTAATACTTATAGGACATAATCGGACTGCAAAGGTAGTGATTTATCTTGCTAATGCCAAATATTTTAAGGATTTTCAAGCGGATTATTTTCGTATTGTGTACGATAATCCCAACTTTGGCCCAGCCTTAGATACCTAGCCAGGCAAAACGCGAATATTTTATCCTGATTCATTGTTGAAACCACAAAAATATTTGGTTTTGCTCCCGACTTATCCGTATCTTTGGCTACGCCTTAGATACTCCCGCCCGGCAAAATTCAAATAAATTTGCTTTTTGCTCTCGCTTATTCGTATCTTTGCCCACAGATATAAACAATTACCGAAAATATGAACCGATTTTCCATCACATTGGCCTTGGCTGCATGTTCCGCTTTCTGCTGTGCGGCCACTGAGCCTTCAGTTACCCCCATACCAATGCGCGTAGAGATGAGCGCCGAGGATGCGGGCTTCACCATAGATTCGTTGACACGGGTGTATATAGATGCGCCGGACCGTGACGCCGCCTTGCTTGAAGAGCAGCTTGCCGCTGCCGGTATGGGACATGCCTTGCGGGTGTGTGACAGCGTTGATGCCCCGCGTATCAATTTAAGGCTGAAGCCTGTGGTTGACGGCATATCCTCGCATGAGGGCTACCGCCTTTCGGTGTCGGGTGACAGGATTGACGCAGAGGCTCTTTCTCCGGCGGGTCTGTACTATGCACTGCAGACGATACTTGACCTCAAGGAGAGCGGCGGCACAATACCTGCGATGTCTATCACCGACCAGCCGCGCCTGCCTTACCGCGGCATGATGCTGGACGTGTCGCGGCATTTCCGGGACAAGGAATTCGTGAAGAAGCAGATGGATGCAATGGCGCGCCTGAAGCTGAACAGGCTGCACCTACACCTGACTGATGCCGCCGGCTGGCGTATCGAGATAAAGAAGTATCCGAAGCTGACGGAGCTTGCCGCCTGGCGTCCGCAGAAGACGTGGAAGGAGTGGACGGACAATGGCGCACGCTACTGCAACGAAGGGGATACGGCTGCCTGCGGGGGGTATTTCACACAGGATGACATCCGCGAGCTGCTTGATTATGCGGCAAAGCGCCACATAACCATAATACCTGAAATAGAGATGCCTTCGCACTCGGAGGAAGTGCTGGCCGCCTATCCGGAACTGTCTTGCAGCCATGGGGAACATGGCAGTTCTGATTTTTGTGTCGGCAACGATGCCACATTCGAGTTTGTGGAGGGCGTGCTCGACGAGGTGATGGAGCTGTTCCCTTCGCAGGTGATACACATCGGCGGCGACGAGGCAAGCAAACAGGCATGGAAGACATGCGAGCTATGCCAGAAGCGTATGGCTGACGAGGGCCTTATGAATGTAGACGAGCTGCAGAGCTACATGATACACCGTGTCGAGAAATATCTCAACGCCCACGGGCGCGACCTACTTGGATGGGACGAGATAATGGAAGGCGGCCTTGCGCCCAACGCGGCGGTGATGTCGTGGCGCGGCACTGAGGGCGGGCTGCGTGCGGCACGCGACGGCCACCGGGTGATAATGACACCTGGTGGATACTGCTATCTTGATTCCTACCAGGATGCCCCATGGTCACAGCCGGAGGCTTTCGGAGGATACCTACCTATAGAGAAGGTGTATTCGTTCGACCCAGTGCCGGATTCCCTGCCTGAAGATGCAAAGCCGCTGATAATAGGGCTGCAGGGCAATCTTTGGTGTGAGTACATACCTACTGCCGAGCATGCAGAATACATGCTGTGGCCCAGGATGATCGCCATTGCCGAGGCTGCATGGTCGCCCCAACGGCGCAGGGACTGGGACGGGTTCAAGGGGCGCGCGATGGCGGTAAGCGACCGTATGCGCAAGGCCGGGTATACCCCATTTGACATGCGCAATGAGGTGGGCAACAGAAAGGAGGCCCTTGTAGAGGCCGACCATCTGGCCAGGGGCTGCAAGGTGACATACCTGCTCCCTGACAGCGGGCTTCCCGCATGGCACAATGGATACCCAGCAAGCAAAGAGGCTACGCTTACCGACGGTAAACGTGGCGGCTGGAACTACAATGACATGCTGTGGCAGGGATACATGAACACCGACACGAGGGAAAGGCTGGATGTGGTGATAGACCTGGGGCGTGTATGCGACCTGTCGTCGATCGGCGCAGACTTCATGCAGATATGCATACCGGATGTATGGATGCCGGAGCAGGTGACCATATTGGTGTCGGATGACAACAAGAAGTTTAAGACACTTGCCGACATACACCATACAGTGACCACCGACACAGGGGTCAGCTTCAAGAACTTCGGATGGAAAGGGTCGGCACGCGGAAGATATATCCGCTACAGGGCAATGGCCAAGCAGGGATTCCTGTTCACCGATGAGATTGTAGTGAAATAACAAATTTTAACGGATTACGGCTGTCACATAGGCAGCCGTAATCCGTCTTCATAGCAAAAACATAACAACAAAAATTTTGAACTGACTATGAAACTTAAATTTATCATCTGCGGCATCGCCGCCATCGCTGCAACAGGATTCCAGGCATCAGCCGACGTTTTAACCGATGCTTTCGAGGCGGTAAAGTCTATCGGCGGTGCAATGATAGTGGACGCCCCAGAGCAACAACTCCAAGAACAAGGTATAGATGCCGCTACCGTGGCCATATTCCAGGAGGCCACAGCCTCATCTGAAGCGGCAACCGACAGCATCTGCAACGCAATACCGGCCGAGTATTCCATAGCCGATGTCAACGATGACGAAGCCAATGTAAAGGTATTCAAGGTGGACAACGGAGAAAAGAGCCGCATGCTGGTATGCGTAAACGGAACGGAAAACGGCAAGAAGATGATCGTCGTGGTGCTGGCGGAGGGCAACAAGGAGGCGCTGGAGGTAAACATGGACGGCGGCAACTTCTCCATAGGCAAACGTAAGGACTGATACAGACGGGGAGGTGATGGACGCGGAAGAGTTCAAGGCTTCAGTGCTGGTACACAGCGTACGCATGTGGCGCATGGCTGTCACCCTCCTGCACGACCCGGAAGACGCCAACGATGCCGTACAGGATGCTGTGGCCCGGCTGTGGCAGAGGCGAGATGCCCTGGAAAACGCCGTAAACATACAGGCATACTGCATAACGTCCGTGAAACGTGTAGCAATAGACATGCTCAGGGCACGGCAGAGCCAACCGACCTCCCCTCTCGACCAGTATGGAATGGAGCATGAACCCCAACCCGGATATGACGAAAGCCAGCGTCTGGATGATTCAGAATCGCTCGGGGTCGTGAAAATGCTCCTGTCAAGACTCCCGCACGACCAACAGACCGTAATGAGGCTGAGCGCCTTCAACGGATGCTCCAACGATGAGATACGCCAGATAACAGGCTTTTCAGCCGATAATGTGAGAACTTTACTATCCCGCGCCAGACGGCGACTAAAAGAACTATTCAAAGCTTACCAGTCATGCCAGAAAACAGTTGTCTAGACATATCCTCAGCACGCCGCCTGCTGGACCGATATTACAACGGGACAGCGTCACCAGAAGAGATGGCGGCACTGGTGTCATTTTTCAGCCGTACACCGGCCGCGAAGCTTCCTGCGGACATGCGGGAGGATGCGGAACTTCTGTCGCTGGCAGCAGCGGAATCGGCGGAGTCTGCAAATGCGTACATGCCGCCCGAAGGCCTGGAATCTGAGCTGTCAGCGCTTATCGACAGCCTTGCACATTCAGAAACCGAAAGCCGGCGCAAGAAGCGCCCCAGGATACTGTATCTGGCCCTCGGCATGGCGGCAGCGGCAGCAGTGGCGATATTCCTGGTTAGCCCGGCGCTGAAATTGACAGACCAGCCCATACTGGACCTTGCGCCGGAAAGCGTTGCCGACATGACCGCCCAGACCGCAAGCACAGTTGAAGACAAGGCGGCCGAAAGCACCTGCACGCCACAGGACATCACGGCAGAGGCGGCCGACACAGATGTCCCCGCACCGCCCACGAAACCCCGCCGGAAATCCATAGTGCGGCATCCGGCACATCAGGTAGACGAAAACCTTGCCCAGGTAGATATCGAATATATCGATGCCAATACAGGACACATATATGAGCAGGACTACTGCGAAGTGGAGATCACCGACCCCGGACAAGCGGAAAGGATAACACGTCGCGCCCTGGCTACACTGGCATCAATACCTGCCATGCAGTCTCAGCCCATAGCCATGGCCCGTACTGCCGTAGGAAGCATTGAGGACACATTCAACACCATAATACAATAATCCATAAAGACAAGAGATATGAGAACGTATACACGAATAATAACCGCCGTACTGCTGGCGCTACTGACTGCCGCCAGCGTCTCCGCACAGAAACGCATGCTGCGCGACCTGACCAGGATAAAGGGGGTGACCAGCGTCTTTGTGAACGCGTCCGTACTCAACCAGCCGAATACCGTGCCCGACATGGTTGACGACCTTGGACTGAAGGATATGATAAAGAAGCTGAACACTGTTGAAATCGTATCTGCAAACGATTCAAACCGCGCCATAAGCATGCTGACATCCGCCAGCAATTCGCTTATCGACTCACTGAACATGGAACTGCTAACAGAGGTGAATGACGCAGGCCAACAGATATCGGTATACGTCACCCCAGTTGTCGAGGGCACATCCGATACCAGGTCGCTGCTTATGTCCATATCCGCCGACAATATGGCTACGCTCATCAACCTGTCCGGCACGTTCGACCTGGCCAAGCTCCCCGATATCGGAAAGGCCAGCCCTCAGGAGGATTGACACGTAAAGGGCTTCGAGACACTGAATAATATTGACGGGACGTCCCCACCTACAACGGGACGCTCCCGTCATTAGGCATTATAAAAGACCGTACATACACAGATAGAGAAATGCAAGAGAAAGTGAAACTATGGAACGCGGACTACCTTAAGGTCTGGACGGCAAACTTTATGCTGTTCTTTGCGTTCTACCTGCTGACGCCGCTGCTTCCGCTGTTCCTGCGCGACGTTTTCCAGGCCGACAAGGCCATGACCGGCATAGTGTTGAGCGGGTATACGCTCACGGCACTGCTGGCCCGCCCGTTCAGCGGATATATCGTTGACAGCTTTTCACGCAAAAAGGTGCTGATGTGGTGCTACTTCCTTTTCGCGCTGTTCTTTGCCGGATACTTCATCACCTGGTCGCTGCTGCTGTTCGCAATAATCCGGACCGTACATGGCGCACCTTTCGGCGCTACCACTGTGGCCAATTCCACCATGGCAATCGACGTGCTGTATCCCGAACGCCGCGCAGAAGGCATAGGGTACTATGGGCTAAGCAACAATATCGCAATGGCAATTGGCCCGTCAGCCGGCCTATATATCTACACATCGCTGCATAATTTCAACATTATATTCACCCTGTCGCTGGCCACCGCATTCCTGGGGCTGGCGCTGGTATCATCGGTATCCACACGCGACCGCGTACCCATCAAAAAGGAAAACAAGCTGTCAATGGACCGGTTCTTCCTTATCGAAGGATGGAGCGAGGGGCTAACGATAATGATGCTGTCGTTCTCATTCGGCGTAATTTCCACATATCTGGCCGTATATTCACGCGAAGCCCTCGGAATAACATCCGGGACGGGGACATTTTTCGCCCTCCTGGCAGCGGGGCTTATAGCATCGCGCATAGTGGGAGGACGGACTCTCCGCAACGGCATGGTGGTACAGAACGCGCAATGGGGCATGACCCTTTCCTTGTTCGGATACCTGCTTTTCGTTGCTGTGCCCGACATGTGGGGCTACTACGGCGCGGCAATAATAATCGGCCTCGGCAACGGGCACATGTTCCCCGCCATGCAGACAATGTTTATAAATCTGGCCCCAAATTCACGCCGCGGTACGGCAAACTCCACCTTGCTGGTGTCGTGGGATGTCGGCATCGGACTAGGCATAGTCATCGGAGGCGCAGCGGCGGAGCATCTGGGATATGCCGCGGCTTTCTGGATATCGTTTGCAGTAAACGCCTCCGGAGTGGCTTTATTCTGGCTGTACACCCGCCGGAGCTACATGAGACTCAGGTTGCGGTGACATTTACAAACAAAAGCAAGGCCTCCTTCCCATACGAAGGAGGCCTATATATTTTCCGTATGCCTCAATATGCCATATTGCAGCTCTGGTAAATGTCAAAAAAAAATTACTCGTCATCGCGACGAATAATCTTCTTACCTTAAATCTAATACCATGAAAAACTGATGCAAAGTTACACGTTTTATGTTATACAGCATAATTTTACAACATAAAAATGCACCATATTAGCATATTTTAACTTAAACAAATTTATTAATATTTCTATTTAACAGTATTTCAGTGAGTTGGGTATTTACGTTTTGATATATCATTAAAGGTGATTAACTTTGTAGTATGAAAGTCGGTATAATTGTTGCTATGGGAAAGGAGCTAAACCTGCTCCTACCCCTTATAGAAAACGTTGAGGAAACAACCGTCAACGGGTTCTTATTCCATACAGGCCGCATAGGAGGCCGTGAGATTGTTGCCATGCAATGTGGCATAGGAAAGGTCAACGCCGCTATCGGCACAATGACCATGATCGAGACATTCCATCCGTCGTTGATAATAAATTCAGGGGTGGCCGGAGGCACAGGCAACGGGGCCAGGATTCTGGATGTGGTAGTAGGTACAAGGATAGCGTACCATGATGTATGGTGCGGCCCTGGTACGGAATGGGGCGTGGCCGCAGGATGCCCCTGCTATTTCACCTGCCCTGACTGGATAACCGCCCTGCCCGCCCTCACACCAGGTAAAGGCCTTTACCACGGCCTGATATGTTCAGGCGACATTTTTGTAAGCGACCCTGACATAGTTGACGGTATCCGCAGGCATTTCCCAGATGTAATGGCTGTAGACATGGAATCGGCTGCCATAGCTCAGGTGTGCCACATCAAGGGTACAGGCTTTATAGCCATACGCGTGATAAGCGACACCCCGGGAGAGGCCGACAACATCGCACAATATGAAAACTTCTGGGATGATGCCCCAAAGCGGACATTTGAGACCGTAGAACGACTACTCACACAGCTATGACAATGGAAAAGATAGCATCATTCACCGTAAACCACCTGAACCTCCTGCGCGGCATATACCTGTCGCGCAAGGATGTTACCCCATCAGGCGATACCATAACAACATTCGACATACGGATGACTGAGCCTAACCGCATGCCGGCTATCAGTGGGGAGGTGCTGCACACTATCGAGCACCTGGCCGCAACATACCTCCGCAACCACCCCCTATGGGCACACAAAGTGATATACTGGGGCCCTATGGGATGCTGCACAGGCAATTACCTGCTGCTATCCGGAGACTATAAGCCGGAAGACATCATACCACTTATAAAAGAGACTTTCTCGTTCGTAGCCGGATTTGAAGGCGACATCCCCGGGGCCACACCCCGCGACTGCGGAAACTATTCGTATATGGACCCCGAAGGCGCACGCCGGGAGGCATCCCGCTTCCTTTCCGAAGTACTGGAGAACATCAGGCCGGAAATGCTTGTTTATCCGGAGTAGACACAATCCAATCTACGTCCCGACATGAAAGACCTCAAAGCCATCAAAGGAAGATACTATATACAAAGGCTGATTGAAGAGGGCGAGCATGAATGCCAGGATTTCAAGTACTCTGTAAGCGACGCCTCCAAGATAGCCCACTCAATAAGCGCATTTGCCAACGGACGTGGCGGACGACTGCTTATCGGAGTCAAGGACAACGGCAGTATAGCTGGAGTGCGTAATGAAGAAGATATTTTTGTGATTGAGCAGGCGGCATCAATGTATTGCCGTCCAGAGCAGCATGTGGAATTTTCTGCGTACAACGTCGATGCCGGCACGGTAGTGATTGTTGCAGGTATACCGACTGCCGGGACAAGGCCCGTATTGGCACGTGAGCAGGACGGAAGCTGGCGGGCATACATAAGGGTCGCCGATGAAAACATCACCGCGCACCCGTTGCAGGTAAAAGCCTGGAAGATGAGATATGACCCATGCTCCCGTCCGGTGATACTCAGAGATTCTCACCACAGGCTGCTTGACGCCATAGGTGCTTTTCCCGGCAGTGAGTGGCGCGACAAGGCTGCACTGGCAAAACTGGCTGTGGCGTCAAATATGTCGGTCAGCTCTGCAGAACGGGCAATCATCGAGCTTGCCAGCCTCGGACTGCTGGAGTTTGAGCACCGCGGCAACCATTTTGCAATAGTCCGCCCCACAACAACAGACAGTATGTAAGTGTTATCTCAAAAAACACTTACTATGGACAACAGACTATCATACGAAGAAAAAAAGGAGCTTCCCGATGACGTTTTCGGTCTTCCGGAACGCCGTGAGTACCCCATGCCCGACGCCGCACATGTGCGCGCGGCCGAGGCTTATTTCCGTTATTGCCCCGAAAACCTAAGGCCACAGCTTGCAAGGGCCATCATTTCCCGAGGGAAGTTGTTCGGAATCGACATCAAGAGCCCTACAGTGCTTGGATACGCAGGCCTATCGGAATAGAAAGTTTGTAAGATTATCCCCAGGTATAGTTGCGGGTACGGTTACGCCGGCTGCATATGCTGTAATATCCTGTCCATAACGGACGGGCCATTACATGCCAGGGGATACTGTACGTCAGCCTGCGGGTCGACAGCACTCCCATCGCGCCACGCCAGCTCAGCACCACCGGGACCCATAGCCCAACTCCAAGAAGCAGTACGGCCGCTGCTGGAAGCAAATTGGGCAAACCCATGGCTACAGCGGCAACCGATGATGCCAGCCACAGCCAAAACATGGCAGAAGAGACCCCACCCATCATCCTGCGGGTGCGCTTGCTGATGAAACGTCCGGTGAACATCCTGCGTAGCTTTATCTCCTTGTATGCCCTTGCCGGGTTAAGACAATGCATTGTGTTCACCGCATCCGAAGCCAATTCCACTTCTGTATTATAGCCACGCGTTATCTCGCTTACGAATACATCATCGTCACCATACCGGAGGTTCAGCGAACGCGAGAACCCTTTGTTTTCAAAGAATAGGTTCTTACGGTAGGCCAGATTGTGGCCGCTGGCACGGTAAGGGCGTCCCCCTATGGCCGCGGACAAATATATGGCCATATCCGACACTGCCCCGAATGCCCGCCGTCCATGTCCGCGCATGTCATCATCGGCGGCATCCCATTTAGTGCCGCCAATCACAACCTCACAAGCCGGATTAAGGAAATGCGAACCTATAATCCTGAGCCACCGTGCAGAATTGACCGATGTGTCGGCATCGACAATAGCCACTACCGGATAACGTGCGGCCTTTATACCCAATGTAAGCGCAAGCTTCTTGCGCGAAAGGTTGCGCGCACCATCCGGAGTATATGTCAGGTACAAGTTACGGTAGCGGCATACCAATGGGGCAACCGCCTCTTCAGTGGCCTCGCTCTGGCCTTCATTTACCACAATAACTTCAAATGGCGACGGGTAGTCCTGTTCCAGAAGCTGCGGCAGAAGACGTGAAAGCTGCTCTGCCTGATCCTGGGCATACACCACCACCGACACCTCCGGCAACGGCTCGCCATACTCAACCTTGAGGCCTGACGCACGTAGATTGTCGGCCCGGTTACGACGGCCGATACGGGCTACACGCGGGCAATAATATAGCGTAATAAACGCAACACATAGGGCTGCGGTACATAGCATTATGATGACTGGAGCTGACAGCTCAAACGTAAATTGCATCTGATTTTTCAAGTTTAAGCTGCAAAATTACGCAATATTCACGAAATGCCCATAAACGATGCCGCTTTTATGTCAAACTTCTATAAAAGCAGCCCAAGGACATGCCGTCCGCTGACTTTCATCAGGATTTATTATATATACAGCATCAAAATGATCCGCATTCCCGGGAATTTCAGGATATATATGCAAATTCACTGGATTGCATGCAAGGTTCATGGATATGGACCTGAGGTCATCATCACGCTCAACCGCCGATACCTCAATACCCGGCCTGGTCAATGCCAACATCAATGCCACCTCTCCCTGACCGCTATTCACTACCAGGACCTTTCCCTTGTGGGGACAGCTGTCAACCACACTGCTGCAACGGCCAACCGCCGACAGGACGCGCCTGCAACGTCGCTCAACATCCAATCCTTTATATATATACCGTGTACGTATCCACCATACACACGATGCTGCATCAGTGAACGCATCAGGACGCCTGGGACGCCGCAACATGCCCCAAAGGGTCAATGGCACATCCCTGCGATTCCCCTCACGGCCTACAAGGAAACCGAATGCCAATGGCGGCAACAGATATGCCATCAGCACTACAGAGAACATGCCTACAACCGTGACAGCAGCAAGTGAAAACAATGCAGGGTGATCTGATATGACAAGAGCCCCGATTCCTGTAAACATTATCAATGCCGATATTATTATGCTGCTCTTGAATGATGCCAGCAGACGCTTCCCATAGGTATATTCATATACCAACCCTTCGGTGATAAATATCGTATAGTCATCACCCTGCCCGAATATGAATGTGGCAAGGATTATGTTCACGATATTGAATTTCAGCCCTGACAGGTCCATCAGACCGAGTATCCATATCCAGCTGACGGCCATTGGCAGGAATGCTATAAGGCTCAATTCTATGCGTCCGAACGAAAGCCAGAGGAAGACAAACACAATAATTCCACATGAGAATGCAATATAATTGAATTCACCGCTAAGCGATTCAGCCATTCCCGATGTGAATGTATTGACATCAAAGGTATAATGTCCGTCACCTTCACCTATCGCATCCCTTGCACGGGCGACATCGGAAGGCGCTACCGACACAGCCGACACAAGAGCAACAAAAGAGGAATCGGACAGAGAATACCCGGCCAATGCCGTAGACACCAAAGGCGAAAAATATTCCGGACCTTCCACCTTATATCCTTTACCTATTATTTCCTTGAATACACCGAATGCCGATGCACTGAACCCCAGCGACACGGCATCACGTTCCAGACTGTCGGCCAGTCCAGCCCCACGGCCTTTCCAGAATGCATCCCAGCGTGCAATCCTGCGTGCCTGCTCCTCCGGGCCAGGCAGAAAGTCCGCCGGCGACACCACACGGGCCATTATCCCGGCAGAATCCATCCTGGACCGTAGTTCCATTCCTGTAATGGCCTTGCTGTACACCTCATCGGCATCACGCCCCTCAGTTATGACATATATCGTCGATGCGGACGAATCCCCTTTGACATATGACTGTAGCCTTGCCATGTCAGCGGCTTCCGCCTCTGTCATATAGTTGATATTACGAATATCGGTATCAAAACCTGTAGATAGGCTGAAATACCCCAAAACCACCGTAACGACTGCCAATACAGCCACAATCCTGCGGTGTCCTTCGATCGCGAAATTCGACATGCGCCTGAACGGCAACCGTCGGCGCTTACCAGTCCCTACCTGTCCGGGCCTTACCATATGCGGCAGGAACACCACAACAAAAAATATGCTTCCCACCAGCATACTTCCGGCAAACAGCCCGAGATCCTGCAACGCACGGGAGTCAAGCGGCAAAAGACACAGAAATGCGCCTACGGTGGTGACATTGCCTATAATCAATGGCTTCGCAAGCTCTTTGAGGACATCCCTGACAGAACCGGCATCCTCCAGATGCGCAATGAAATGCAATGGATAGTTGGCCGCAATTCCCACTATGATAGAAGCCATCCCCAGCACAATCAACGAAATGGAGTCACGCAGCATACCCATTACACCCATGGCGAAAACCATCCCGAACACCAATGTCAGAAAGATAAACATAAGATACCCCCGCCTACGGAACGAGTACACCAGCAGCAGCATTATAAGCACTACAGCGACTGCCACCGAAATTATGCTGTCGGCCTTTATCCTTGAAGCATTGGTCACCGCCACCGATGGCGCTCCTAACGCCCTTATACTGACGCCGTCTACCTCACCGGCAATATATTCAGCAGCATTGTATATGCTGTCCAGCAGCACCTTGTTGCCGCCCGTCTCATTAGCCCCATAAGGAGATGTCACAACAGCGACGGCAATAGATCCGTCTGGTGTAAATATATATCCGTCCGACACATCCATACCCGCCGTACTGCCGAAATCCCTTAACCTCTCCACCACAGGGGTGAATACGTTCAACGGATCAACCTGGATGTGTTGCGACAGCATACTGCCGGTAGGGAACATAAGCAATTCCTTATCACGCTCAAGCCGCCTGTACACCTCACCATCGTCAAGCAATGAATCCAAACGGCTGAAATCACTGTCGGCCATCAGATAAGGTATATTACTGTAACACCAGTCCATCAACCCTTCCATCTGCGATGCGTCTATCTGCGACATCAGCCCTACCGTAGGGTTCATCTGGGAAAAACGCCCTGAGAAAGCATCGACAGCCTCCATAAGCGCATAGCGGTCCACGCCTGCCGACGTGTCTGCAGCTTCAAAAAGCACCAATATCCTATTGCCACCGGAGATGCCTTGATATATCTCCATTCCTCGCCTGTCACGGTCGTCCATCGGCATAAAATCGCTTATATCCTCCTTATAGCCAAGCGAAAGACCGGAGACCACCAAAAGACCGGCTATGCCGGCAAGCAGGCAGGCGCATAGCCAACGCCGACGGCGGAAATAGTCATATATGCCTAAAACCGCCTTTACCATACAGTAGCATCCTTATGGGAATCGACCGGATTGGCATATATGCCAAGAAATATGTCGGTCAGTTCCGTTACGTCGAGCGCACTGTACCGCGACAATCCGTGAAGGCGCTCAACAAAACATGCACGGGCGTCATCGGTATACATATCCGCATACTCATTGTCGCAATTGGCAATGTCGTGTGCTATATAGTTGGTATCCATAAGACTGTAGTTGCCGTTGATGGACCTGTCAATATGCCTTGCAACAGCCCTGTTGAATTCATTGCGAGGCAATTGCACATACTGTCCAAGGTCGCTTTCTCCCACTGGGGGTGAAAAATGGACATGCATCCTGCCCTTGAATTCCATTATGCCTGTAATAATGCTGTTCATGTCCTCACCAGGCTTCTTTACATAAGGACCACGCCTAGACTGATACAGTTCCAGCGCCTTAAGTATGTCGCACGGCTCCCATTGATAGGACACTGATACAGGCACTATCCTCAGGCTGCCTACAGCCTTGTCCAATTGCGGGCATCCGCTCAACGACAGCATCTTCACCAGACCGGCATCAGTGGCGTCCACACCGTCCTTGGTACGGCCGTTTCGCTGTGCAATCCACACCGAAGCCCCTTTTTCCGATATGCAATGCCGTATATAGTCCGACAAGTGCCGCGAACTTTGATAGAACTCTACCCTGGAGCCGCCACGTTCCACCTTGAACATCTTGTTGGCCTTGCCTATATCTATCACCAGTTGGTTGCTCATAAGGTTTGCCCCGAATGTGATTTCTGTTGTTCGGTGGCCGTTGAGGTACAGTATGCGCTGCATAAGCGCCGAATCCAGTACTATATCCCTATGGTTGGAAACAAAAAGGTAGCTAGTATCCCTATCCAGGTTCTCAAGGCCCGAATAAGTAAACGCGCTTATGCTCCGTTCTATAACCTGCCCGCACATCGGCAACATAACCATACGCTGGAAATCCTCCGATGTCCCTATAGAACCGACCATACGCCCCACTGCCGCCACATCCTCACCGGGGAAAACATATGAAGCCAGCAACGGGAAGAACTCGCTGCCTGCGATACGCTCCATCGCCTGTGGTATCTCCTCGGAGTAATAAGGCCTTATGTCATCAAATTTAGGGTCGCGTATCATGCCTTCCTGCGTTTGTCGATAAATTTAACCGGCTTACGGCTATTCGCCGGAAACACCACCTTTGCCAGGCTGCCTGAATCCCATATCTCAACATCGGGGGCCACACGTATACGCGAACGGAAACGGTCCTTGAGGTCCTTGACCGGATCAAAGTCTGTAGGATTTTTAAGGCCAACCTTCACCACCACCTCATCCGTGCCCGCGACACTGTCACGGACCTCCACCTGATAATTTTCCACATACCAGGTATTGTCAAGCACATCATTTACGGCAGGCGGATAAAGCGTGGTGCCCTTAAGCTTTATCATATTGTTCTTCCGTCCCACCAACGGGGTTAACCGGAATGAATTGCGGCCGCACCGGCATTGTTCCACACGCTTCGCTGCAATATCGCCGGTACGGAAACGCAGCAGCGGCATACCCTCGACACCCAGCGTGGTAACAACAATCTCACCATATTCCCCATCTGGCACAGGACGGTTGTCGTCTCCTATTATCTCCACTATTATAAGCTCCGGATGCACGTGTCCGCCCAGACCGTATCTGCATTCCGAGAATGTGGCACCCATTTCTGTCGATGAATATGTGGCGAAAAGCTCCACATCCCATTTCCTCTTTATGGAATTGCCCAACAGGTTCAATGAAAAATCCTGCTCCCTAAGTCCTTCCCCTATACCGATGATACGGCGTATGCTGCTTGACCGGTAATCGATACCGTGCTCTTCGGCATATTGTATAAGGCGGAGGATAAACGAGGGCACACACATGATCGTGTCTGGCTTTATACGGTTTATCGTATCCCATTGCAGTTCCGGTATGCCGTTGCCAACACGTATCACGCTTGCCCCAAGCTCCCGTATACCTAGAAAATAGGCAAGGCCTGCCATGAAACGCTTGTCGAGGGTGGTCATGAGCTGCACTATGTCGCCCGGACGCAGCCCCGCACATTCAAACGACTTCTTTTCATTATAGGCCAAGCGCTGCAGGTCCTTTTCCGTACACCCGAATGTAACAGGCTCCCCAAGAGTACCGGAAGTGGTGATATAGTCTACAATCATCTCCCGCGGACAACAAACAAAGTCTTCATTGTACAGCTGCAGGTCCTTCTTTTCGGTGAAAGGTATGCGACAGAGGTCTGCAACAGTGGATATTTCCCCTGGGCTGACACCTGCCGAAGCAAAGACATGCCTGTAGTACGGCGATTTTTCAGCCATGTATGCTACGGCTTTCCTAAGCAATCCGTCCTGATAAGCCGCTATCTCTTCCGGAGAGCGGAATTCTATGTCATTGTCCATTTCCATATAGGGATTTTAACCATATTAAAAATTCATTTTTCCAAGCCCGGCACTCATCGGAACATTTACTGTCGTCAGCACCGAAGCCATGCCCGCCGGTTTTATATTGATGGTACACATGTGGCACTCCGGCACGTTCCAGGGCCTTATGTAGCAATACCGAATTGCCATATTTCACCACAGGGTCATCAATACAGTTAACAAGGAACACCGGAGGCCCGTCGGGACGCACATGCCTTTCAAGCGACAGCGAATCCCGCATAGACACTTTCCTTGAACCCCATTCGCCCAGAGCGGCACGCCTCGAACGTTTATGGGTCAATTCCCTGTCGGTGAATGTGACCACCGGATATATCGGGGCTACAAAATCCGGCCGCAGGCTGCAACCCGAGCCAACCCCGCGCATGGCAGTGAAATCCGTACCATAAAGCTCTGCACCCAACATCACCAGATGCCCGCCTGCCGAAAAGCCCATAGCCCCTACCCTGCAGGAGTCAATCCCCCAGCCGGCGGCATTGCCGCGCACCACTTGTAGCGCCCGTTGCAAGTCCTGTATCATTGCCGGATGGCTCACGCCGCCGAACAATCCACGCGCATGCGTGATGTATCCCCCGATTGTCGCCGTACGGTATGTAAGCACAAAAGCAGCAATGCCGTTATCGCACAGCCATTGCGCCACTCCCTCGCCCTCGGTCTTGTAGTCATGCCAAAAATAACTCCCGCCAGGACATACTATCACACCTACGCCCATCGGGTTCTCTTCAGGAATAAACGGCACAAGCTTCACCTTACCGTCCCGTCCGTCGACATCCTCCCATATCCTCACAGGTGTCCCAGCATGGCACGGCGCAACAAATGCAACAAGAACCAGCACCACAATCTCAGCCAATATATCACAAACCCTTCTCATATGCCTCATTTATTTTATTCACCACCACGTTAAGGCCTAATATGCCTTCCGCAGTATTGATCGCAGTCAACGGCACTCCGCATATGCCGTGAAGATTTATACACTGGCCGGTGAGCATAAGATTTTTCACCTTTGTGAATACGGACATCTGCGACAACGCCATATTGCAGCTGTCCTTACGGTATCCGTACAGCGAACCATCCTTTACACCGTAATAATCTCGTATCGTAAGCGGGCTTGCGCTATAGCTATGCTCCACCATCGCGCCGAAGCCGGGATACAGCTGCCCCATTATGTCCGTTATCTGTGCCACCTTCCCACGTTTCCACTCATCATATTCTTTAGGACGTGCGCCAAGGCATGTATGTTCCCACCGGCGGACCTCGTCAAACTCCATGACACAGTTTACAATGACCTTGCGCGCCCACCGCCCCTGTCTGTTGTCGCATGGGGTTATATACATCATTCCGAGCGGCCACACACCGTCCGCCGTATCCGCCAGATTCCAGCATGTACCATAATCCCGCTGACAAAAATTTACACCAGGAAGATATGGAAACATTCCAGGCTTCATGACGAAATATGCCGAGAAAGCGGAATATGAATTAGGAATCTCATTTAGCCGGGCTGTAAACGTACGGTTGAATGTGCCTGGCGGCAAAAGCGCAAGGAGGGCACACGGATGTATCGCCGACACATAGACATCGGCCATATGCCTGACGCCGTCCGCCGTCTCCACATAAGTGACATTCTTCTGCCCAACCCCTATCGAGGTTACGGGGCATCCGCCCTCTACATGGCCGCCATGTCCTTCTATCACCCCTACTAGGGCTTTTGTCAACTGGCGGCTGCCACCACGGAACTTCGACTGTCCATTGAGGTACAATACTGTTATTATAGCATGTACATATGCAGGGGTATGCCCTTTCACTCCTCCATACATAGGATTTATGAACGACAACAGCTCCTTCAGCCTAGGGTCGGACACATATCCTGCCATTACCTCGTCAATCGGACGGAAAAAATCGATGCTGTGAGCGGCAAGGAAATTTTCAGTAGGGCGGAGGTTGAATATGTCCACCTCAGCCGCCATACTGTACATGAGGTCGACAAAACCTTGTATACCCGCAGCCTCTGATGGAAACCGCCCTGACAGGTAAGCGACAAAAGCTTCCCTGCCACCTGGTAGCCTGTATTCTGCCCCGTCACACAGATACGTCACCCTGTCTATGCAATCATTGCCGTCAGGGGCAAAATCAAGACAGCCGGCAATTCCAAGATAAATGCATATCTTGTCCAAAGTGCCTCCTGGCTGGAAGCCGCCTAGTATGTGCATGCTTGTCTCAAATTCCTCCCCATTACGGAAAAATGTCTGCAATCCGCCCCCTATATTTATATTCTTTTCAAGCACGGTCACCTGAAGGCCCTCTTTGGCAAGGATAGCCCCTGTAAAAAGCCCTCCAAGGCCGCCACCGATTACTACTACACGCTTTTTCATGTCCTTCCGCATTTTATCCGGTAAAGGATGTCTTCATATCCAGGCATCTCACCACACGCCAACACAGAACCGACCATAACCCCGAGCATGCCATGGGAATTGGTGTTCTGTCCCACCAGGAACAGGTTCGGTATACGTGTACGGTGCGACACCCTGTTTGCCGACCCCAGGAGCACATCCTTGGCTACGCCATACATAGACCCTCCCGGAGTAGCGGTATAGCAGGCATATGTCAGCGGTGTAGATGTATAGTATTCCTCTATCGACTCCCTGAGTCCGGGCATGTCCCGCTCCATCACATCGATAAGCCTCTCTGCACGGTTGCGGCAGAAGTCCCTGTAGCCATCACCGCGCCGTCCTACACGTGTACCTTCCCATTGTGACACTTCACTATAATCCATATACGATATGGCCTGTCCGCTTACGGCGTACCGCGGTTCAAAGGCATGCGCATGATGCATATACAGATACCCTCCCGGCCATCCAAAAGGTGTATAATCCTCACAGCCCCATGGGGTCGGGCGTGTGTAGCCGAAAAAATTATGGTTCATATACTCCACCATACCGGGACGGAACTTAAGATACACAGTAAAGCAGGAAGGCGTATTATGCAGGCCCGAGATACGTTTCCGGTATGCCGGACGGAGCATATTCCCGTCGATCATCCCAACAAGAACCGAAGGGTGTATGTCCGAAACGACATAACCTGCTTCAAAGCTACGCCCGTCCACAGTTTCCACAGATGTGGCCCGAAAGCCATCGGTCTTTACCGATGCCACCTCGGCACAGGTCACAATCCGGCCGCCGTTGGCTTCGATCACCCCGGCAAAGGCTGCCGCTATATGGCTGCTGCCTCCTATCACCCTGAATGCGCTCTCATTGTAGAAATCAGTGATGAATGCATGCAATGCAAACGGTGTGCGCCCCTTTTGCCCGGCATACAATGTCAGGTCGCCGGCAAGCACTCCCTTTAGCTCCTCACATGATGTCAATGAATCAAGCACGGTATCTACCGGTTCTAGCTGGTAGCGCGTTATCATTGCCATATCTCCATCAGCGCGGTCAAGCGAATGCAACGCAGAAGCACGCGCGACATCTTTTACAAGCCTGTAATAACGGGCGATATCATCCTTGTTTGACGGGAAATAACTGCCCAGCGTGTCCACAAAAGCCTCCCCGTTGGCAAACGGAAAGCGCTGTCCACAAAGTGATATCACATTATATCCGTCCCGGTCAAGGCGCTGCAACTGCGGCATCACGTCCACACCGGCAAACGTCAGAAGGCGGTGCAGTGTCTGCCCTGGGTCGGCACTGCCTATGAAATGCATGCCAGTCTCAAACATTGCGCCACGGCGGGTGAAGCATTGGAGACATCCGCCTATGACAGGCTCTTTTTCAAGCACGGTCACCCTGTAGCCGGCACGCGACAATATCGCCCCTGCCGACAGGCCTCCAAGCCCGCTGCCTATAATGACACATGTACCCCTATCCGCCATCGCCGTGCTCAAATTTATTACACAACCTTTTATATGAATCAATGCATGCCGCCCTGCCTGCCTTGGCAAGCTCCCTTACCGGGGCATCGGCTACATAGCGCCTACCGACCTCTATGTGCATATGCCCGGGACGTAAAATCACAGAATGTTTGGGAAGCACTTTCCCCGTCCCATATAGAGTAAGCGGCAGGATATCCACACCCAGTTCGCGGGCCAGCTGGTATGCGCCGACATGGAAACGTCCCACCTTGCAGTCTGCCGACCGGGTCCCTTCCGGAAATACCACTACAGAGTAGCCTCGCGCCACCAGGCCGCGCAACCGTTCCGTATTTCGGTCCATACCGTCGCTCACAGGATAGAACTCTGCACGGTGTATAATTATATTATAGAACGGGCAGTTCCACACCCAGTCGTTGGTAAGCACCACTATCTTTGGGGAAAGCATCATTATACACACCAGATCGAGGTGCGACTGATGGTTGCACACTATCACCGCCGGGCGCTCAAATGTCTCACCATAAGGATTTCCGGAGGAAAACCGTGTTCCGGGAATGCGCTTGACTGCCCAGTGCGACACACCACAGAGAAACCTGTGGAACTTCATCCGTTTCCTCTCGGTAGTCCTGCCGAAAAGGAAATAAAGGTATGTACCGGGCTGCACCAGCAGCATCGCCGATGTGAATGCGGCAAATGTCCATACCGTGCGGAAGACCTGCACCACATTATATAATATGCCTTTTTTTCCTGTCTTCACTTTCCGTTACTACCTGTTTTTTTAGACAACAAGCCCGAAAACCACCTCCCGGCCCTCAAAGGCATCCCATACACAACTGCAAGGAAGCATAACACCGTATTCAGTACACTTATTCGGGCAAAATCCATAAAAGGACGGAAATGCGTGACCCTTTCGCCCTCAGGCGGATAATATACCTGCACCGGACAAGGCAATATTTCCACCCCATGCCACGATGCAAGCACAAGCAATTCAAGCTCAGCCTCATAACGCGATGTCAGGAAGCGTCCGCCGTATATTGCCTTCAATGGATACAGCCTAAAACCTGTCTGTGTATCCGGAAGGGCGACACCCGTCTGAAGACGGAACCAGAAATTGGAGAACCTGTTGGCAAATGTGTTTTTTTCCGGCATGTTCCGCGCCTGTATATCTCGGCTGCCTACTATTATGGCCGACGGCGACTCCATGTGCCGTGCCTCCAACAACGGTATGTCACCAGGATCATGCTGGCCGTCACTGTCAAGCGTTACCACCGCAGTCATCCCCACTTTTGCAGCCTGACGGAATCCCGTAAGCAACGCCTGCCCCTTGCCACGGTTTGACTGATGGGTACAGACCGTTATCCGGTCTCCAAAACCGGCCAACACCCTGGCTGTATCGTCCGTTGAACCGTCATCCACCACAATGACATCCGGACAATACACCAATGTACGCTCCACCACATCGGCAAGCGTCCCGGCGTTATTGTACGTTGGGATAACGGCACATACACCTCTTCCGGCAGTCTCTTTCTCTGTCTTCACGGGGCAAAAGCCTATTTGAGTACCAACGACATCTTGCAATATACCATGCCACCTTCCAGGTCACACACATCAGCCTGCACACGGCATGTGCCATCTGGCTGCGCCTCTATCTTCTTGAAACCAAATGTAATATCCTTACCGCCTTCATCAGGTGCTATCACAACAAGGAACTTCACATTCTTTATGAGTGTAAGCTCCAGCTTGCGTCCCAGATGCACTGAAAGCAGCTCCGTAGCCATCCTCACAATGCAGACACCCGGAGTGATCGGATGACCGGGGAAATGTGCCTTGAAGATCGGATGGCCAGGGTTAAGCCACAAACTGTACTTCACCACGGAATCCTCAGTAATTACTGACTTTATTTTACAGAAATCTGGTAACAGGTTCATTTTATGGATGGTTGCTTGATTGGTGTAAATATGTATGTAAGGCCGCGACGGCGGTTGGCCAGCCGGACAGTGCTGTCAGCCCCGATGTCAAGTCCACGGTGCGACGGCTTCGAGCCTCCTAGAAGATATTTGAGGTCTCCCTTCAAGGTCGATTTTATATACCAACGGTCGAGGAATTTGACAACGTTCTTCAGCTTTATCTTGCGCTTGGACATAAGATAAATGAAATCAAACGCCTTAAGCCCAAACTCATTGACCACTGTCCCGGCAACAGTGTCTGACATCTGGCGCATGACGCATATCCCAGTAAACGACATGTCTGGCGACTCTATGGTCAAGGCATAGTCCTTGCGCACGCCTTCATCCAGCATGAAAGCGTCCTTACCCTTCCCCATGACGGCGGCAGCTGCCATGGAAAGCGTCAACAGCAGACTAATGCACCTTGAAAACCGAGTCATCCAAAGGCTTGTTTATTTTTATATCCTTGAACCGGATCACAGTCCGGTCACCGTTATTCTCAGTCATCTCTATTTCCGATACCATCGAAGTAGTGGCTGATATGTGCAGCGCCACATCCTTGAACATATGTTTCAACTGCTTCTTTACGGGCGTCAGGCGGACGATCCATCCTCCGTCAGGGCTTGTATAGTACGCAGCCTTGAAATCCGAGCCTTCGCCGATGCAACGTCCGGTAACACTGCCCATCATTATGCGGGCAATCTCCTGGAACATGTGGCTCGACCGGATGTCGACAGTATTGGAGGTACGGCCATTGTCCATCGTCACCTTGTCACCGTCCAGTATGAAACGGTAGGCATATGGCGATGTGTACTCCCAGCGCAGCTGATTCGGTGACCGGTAGCACATCGTGCCCTCCGACACCATCCTGTCCTTAAGTATCGAAAGCTCTTTCACCTGCTCGAAGCCGCATTGCATTGTGGAAATCGATGAGGCAACGGTGTTTATCCTTTCGGCAAGTTCCTTGGCCTGGGACTGTGGCATGGCCGTTTGAGCCGTAGCGGCAAGCGCGGCCACAGCTGCCATAAATAGTATAATAAAGGTTCTGTTCATTACAGTATCATTTTACAGTAAGTATGCATCCGGCGGTAATCAGCAGCACCCCGAGCCAGCGGGTCAGCGGTACGCTCTCATGCAGCAGCATGACAGCCAGCCCTATGCCAAGCACATAGCTTATCGACGTGAGCGGATACGCTATCGAGAAGTCGTATTTCTTCAATATCCACATCCACATCACAATGCCGACACCTGTCACGATACCGCTCGACAATAGTGCCCAATTCGATAGCTGCCGCTGCAGGAATGACCATGTAAACGAAAAATCGCCCATGCGGGCCAACCCTAATTTAAGCAATATCTGCCCCAAGGTCACCACCACACACTGCAACAGGCAACTTAACAGAAGTTTCAACATAGGCTTCCCAATTTTACTACCGACACCGAACGCCCGTCATGGTTCACTACCGCAACACTCCGGATTTCCGGCAATGCCATTTCACCAGCATGGAGGCTGGCGAACCTGCCGGAATGCAGGCATCGCACCGCGGCATATACACCAGCAGCGGAAGCCCCGTAATTTTCCCCGAAAAGATGCTTGTAGCCCATTACAGGAAGACACGTAGCGGAGGCTATCTCTTCATATATCTTGTCATTTTTTTCCGAGCCGTTGATTCCGGCAACTATGGCGTCCACTCCTTCCTGTCCCATTATATACGATGCCACCTTACCGGCTGCGGGACGGTACATAAGCCTTACATCCATCAGTTCACACAGCGCCTTTTCAGCCGGCACAGCCGACAGCACCATTGCGACTGCCGAATCCGAGGCCCTTACCATACCAGGCTGCCCTACAAAGCCTGTCTTGGCCAGAAACCCGAAATAGGTCGGTGTCATCTCGTCAAAAGCCCCTACAAGGGCATTGGAGACAGCTCCTAGGCGCAACTGCACGACGGCATCAAGCACAGCGCTCTCAAACGACACGCCCTTATGCGCATAAGTGGAATTGTACCCATGGCACTTACGGCGTATGGCCAGCAGCGACCCTATGGTATTGTGGGTCGACTGCATGAAAGCCGTAGGCATCATCACGTCCTCACCCTCCTCACAAAGGGCGTTCAGGAAAGCCTCAGTATTCTCCACACACCCAAGACCTGTGGCCGTCAAAATGGCATCCGGATCGGAAACAGAAGCCTCAGCAAGCACAGTATCCGACACGGCTACAGCACGCTTAAGCAGCCTGCCCATGCGCCGTGCCTCCATCGGGGCAAGGAACGCCTTGAAATCAGGGTCTATGGCTGCCTGGCATCCCCCGTCATGCGGATAATCCACCGGGGAGTCCAACCATGAGTCAGACAACGGCCTCTGTATCGACACTTGTTGTGCCGCATTTATATATATTCGTCTTTCAGTCATCGAACCGTGAGAAAATCAGTGAACTGTCATTCCCTCCGAATCCGAAGGAATTGCACAATATATTTTTAAGGTTGGCCGATGGCGCGTTACCGGCTGCATCGGGCATCACAGGACGTATGCCCCGGTCCAACGGCTGGGTAAGGTTAAGGTTGGCTGGCATGAACCCGCCTTCGAGCGCCAGCAGGCATATCACCGACTCTATAGCCCCGGAAGCACTTGTCGTATGGCCGGTATAGGACTTTGTTGATGATATGGCCGGCATGCACCCCGCAAAAAGGCGTTCCACCGCCACGGCCTCACTCTCATCATTATTTGGGGTCGACGTGCCATGTGCATTGATATAGTCAATATCCGACGGCTGAAGGCCAGCGCTCTCAAGTGCAGCCTTCATCGAAAGGTAAGCACCCTCTCCGTCAGCCGATGTCGCGGTCTGGTGGAAAGCGTCACAAGCGTTGCCCCATCCGGAAAGACGGCACACCACTGGCACACCACGGCGTCTGGCCGATTCTTCTGTCTCTATCACAAGATACGCCGCACCCTCACCAAGATTAAGCCCGGCCCTCGAGATATCGAATGGGCGGCATGGCTCACGGTCAAGTATCATCAGCGACTTGAACCCGTTGAGATGGAAACGCGTCAGGCACTCCGTGCCACCAACCACCATGACATCGGCCATTCCGGCATCAATGAGGTTCGCGCCGAGCATAACGGCATTGGCCGCCGACGAACAGGCTGTAGATACGGTGGTCACCATCTCCAGGCCGGGAAAACGGTCTGCAATAAGCTCGTTTGTCGACCCGCAATCGTGTGTGGCTATATATGCCGCATGCTCATCCGAATCCTTGAAAGACCGATAATGCCTTTCGCTCATGTCCATTCCGCCAACTGTCGTGCCGGTGACAAGCCCTACCCTGACGCCCTCAGGGATACAGGCAAGCCCGGCCTGCGCCAGGGCTTCACCTGCCGCAATGACAGCCATCAGCGATGAACGGTTGGCCACCTCGCCTGGCGCTATGCCCGCAGCGGCACGCATCTCGGTGTTTGTCATGCGCACCTCCCCCACCGGAAACTCCTTGTGTGAGGTGTCCAGATACTCCACAGTGGAAATGCCGCTTCGGCAGGAGCGCAAAGCCTCCGCCACCTGCCCCTTGCAGTTGCCGATGGCGCACACCACACCTGCCCCTGTCACTACAATCGGCTTATGCCGTACCACAGATCCGGCCACAGGCTATTTCTTGCGGTTGTCCTTGACATATCCGGCCATTACGGCAACAGACTTGAACACCTCCTTGCCCTCCTGAGGATTCGACAGGCGTATGCCATACTTCTTCTCCAGCAGTATAATAAGTTCGAGGGCATCGATCGAATCAAGGCCGAGGCCTTCGCCGAACAGGGGGGCATCGTTGTCGATATCGGCAGGGGTCACCTCTTCCAGGTTCAACGCATCTATTATTTCTTCTTTGAGCTCAAGTATTAATTCTTCCATTGTATATCTGAATGTATTATTTTCTTTATCATGTATCAATCTGCGAAGTTAACTGTTTTTTCCGCAAGCATCATCATGCATTCCAATTTATCTTCACCCGGACACTCCACCCATCCGGTAAGTGCCGATGACACACCACCGCAGTCCATAGCCTGCCCCGCCACCTCAAGCATCATCCAGGTATCAGGGCCAGAAATGAGATAGAACGAGGTCTCGCCATAATATTTATTACGTATGGCAATCTCGCCGGTCACAATATTGGGGAGCGTGTATACAAACACCGCCGGAGAAGGGAAGTACCCTTCTCCTTCAGTAATCGTAGACAGGTAACGCAAGTCATCGCACTGCGACCCTGTACGGTTGAACAATATCACCGCACGGTCGTCACGCGGCACGAAACGTCCGTCCTCGCCTGCCAGCAGCAGTTCCGATGCAATGAACCCAAGCTTGCAGAGCAGGTCCATCTTGTGGTATTTGGGATATCCCCCGACATGTGTGCGGTATATCCAGTCAAGCATGGCCTCTCCAGATCCGCAGACAGGCAACGCAACACCATCGACAGAAACTGCATCAGAGGATATCTCTACCTTACGCATTACATTGACCGACGCCATCACTCTCCTCCTTTCAAAAACAGGGCGGCGGCATTGCAGCCCCCGAACCCGGATATAAGTTTAACAAATCCCCTGGCACGCGGCGGCACATCCCGCACGGCAGCCGAGACATCGACCGGCCTCGACACGCCAAGCGTACCGAAACCACGGGTGGCCGGTATCAAACCACGGTCAAAGGCATGCATCGACAGTATGCATTCCAGCACACCGGCAGCCCCCATTGTATGGCCATAATAGCCTTTAAAGCTGTTGACAGGCACACCAAGCAACCCCGCACGCTCTATCGCTATCGACTCCATCTCGTCATTGTAAGGGGTGGCTGTACCATGGGCACTGATAAAGGCCAAGTCCTCCACGGCTATCCCTGCTGTCACATGGCGCAGCGCCCGGTAGCTTCCTTCGCCGGTACGCGAAGGTCCGGATATATGGTTGGCATCGTTACGCACCGCGCCACTCCGCAATATCCATCCGCCGGATTGAGTCCTGTCCTTAGCTACATAAACCACAGTAGCCGCGGCCTCGCCAAGGTTGAGGCCACAACGCGATGCATCGAACGGGCGGCATTCCTGCGGACTGAGGGCCTTGAACGACTGGAATCCCGACACAATGAAACGCGACTGCACATCACAGCCGCACACTATCACTGCCGGGACTTTACCACCAGCCAAAATCCGCTTTGCCTCAATCTGGGCGCATACACCGGATATGCATGCGTTCGACACCACCAGCGGCGGCAATGCCACACCTACGGCAGCCGCTATCCTTGCCGCCGAATCCGCCGGAGGCACATAGTGCGGAGTGCCCAGAGAGTCAACATTCGCCTTGGTGGTCGACAGCACAAGCGCAGCCGACGAAGCATCTATACCAGCCGCCGACACGGCCTCACGTATGCTCAATATACACATCTGCTCAAACACCGTATACATTCCGGCATAAGCACCGAAGCGTTCCGATACCGCCGTACGGTCTACAAGCGAAGCCACAAACGGCTCTGTAAGCCCGAAAGCCCACTCATGTGGCATCAAGGCAGAGCGTCCGGCCAGGACGGCCGCAATATTCTCCTCCGTGGTCCATCCCAGCGGCGATATTATGTTATCAGCTGCACATACCGCTGTCATAGCACCTGCCATTTATCTTTCCACAACGCATAGAACTCCGGATTGCACCACACAAGCTGATAATCCATGTCCATAAACACCTGTACACTGTGGCCAGTCGCCAGCAACGTACCATCGGCGGTATCGTGTATCTCGTAGTCAAAAACAATCTTGGCCGCCTCTGTCGGACGGTAAGTAATGGTTATCTCAGGCTTCATGCCATAGACTATGGGCTTCTTGTACTGGAACGACAGGTCGACCAGCGGGGCATAGAACCCGTTGCCGAATATGGTAAGGTATCCCAGGCCGTACTTCTCGCCGAAAGCTTCCCTGGCATCCTCAAAATACAATGGATATGAGCCATGCCACACCACACTCATCGAATCCACCTCGCTGAACCTTATATCCAGCCTCTTTGTTGCCTTAAGTTCCTTCATACGGCCTTTATATCCTTGTCCGTGGCAGCATCCTGCGCCATGTCAGTATCGCTGAGCGCTATCTTCATTTCCGCAGTCACGATGGTCTCGCCACCGGCCTCTATCCGTGCATCGGCAAGTATCATCCTGAAGACTTCCTCGCGCACCGTTATGGTTATATCTATGACCTCCCCTACCCTAGGCCGCCTGGCTACGGCAAGGTTGCGTACAGCGCCTATCACACCAAGCTTTACCGACTTCTTCAGTATATACACATTTATATAGCCGATCCGGGCGGCGCAGGTCTGGGCGATACATTCTGTCATGCCCTCAGCCAGCAACTGGCCGTCATCGACAAATATACAGTCAGGCCTTACCTTGAATTCGGCCACAGTAGCCGTATCGTCAAGGTGCAAGAGCCTGTCTATCATCACAAACGGAGGCTGCTGTGGAAGCAGCGACCGCACATCGACATTCCGGATATCTTTGTCTGTCATCTGATGTTATCTATTGTTGCCAAAAATCATAATAATTGAACCACTGGCGTGGGTAGTGGCGCAATATCCCGTCGAGTGCGGCGGCATATGATGCCGCACGGCGTTCCATCCGTTCCTGGCGCTTCGCACCTGCACAGGCATCCATCCCTTCCACCGGGATGATGTGTATGCGGTAGCGCTTGAGCCCTGACTTCATCACAAACACTGCAAGCGTCTGCACACCACGCTGCTCGGCCACGGCAAAAGGTCCCATCGGAAGCCTCACCGGCGCGCCAAGCAGGGTAGCGCCGACCACTTTCTGCGAACCGAACAGCCTGTCGCACGGCATGCTGACAATCTCCCCATCGGCCAGCGCATTGTTTATCCCATAGAGATGCGACACCCCGTCAGAGACCACAATCATGTTTATGTTGCCGCCTGCGAACATGCGGCGGCGGTTCTCCATAACTGTAGGCGATTCGCCGCCATACACCAGGGCATTGTACCGCTTATGCTCCGACACCAGCGAATACCCGGCCACCTCATAGTTGCCCACATGTGAACTGTAGATCATAAAACCTTCTTCACTTGTATCCAGGGCGGCAAAATGCTCATATCCTTCGATATCAAACCCGTATTCCTTGCCGGCATACATGGCGAACCGGTCAAGTATAATCTTGCCGAATTCGTAATGGTTGCACAACGCGTTCCACCATGCCTTGATGCGACCATTGCCGTGGCGAAAGCGGAAATACCGGTATATGGCCCTGTAGGCCGGACGGTTGAACACAGCATACCCTGCTGCCACGAATGCCATCATGAAATACAGCATCCGCAGCGGCATCCGCCTCACCATCGATATCAGGACACGCTGCATCCACGTAGTCCCTCCGGTGCGGCCGGTCCATTCGTCAGTGGCGCGTCCGCTCAATCCTGCTACAACGGTCTTACTTGTCGCCTACCTTGCTTTCGATATAGTCGCAGAACTGCGACAGGGTGGTGACCCCGGCCATTTCTTCAGGCTTGATCTTGAAGCCGAACTTCTTTTCCACAATCACCACTATGTCAACGAAGTCAAGGCTGTCAATGCCCACTTCTTCCTTAAGGTGGGCTTCGGGACGGATGTTCTCCTCATCAATCTCAAGGTCCTCAATAAGGAATTCCTTCACTATTTCTTCGATATCTTTACGTGTCATCAGTCTTATGATATATGATTAGTATTTTTATATTTATTCGCTCATTCCTGCGGCAGGCGGCACACCATTATTGAATGCCCGTGCCCCAGCCCGTCGTGCACGGCCTCTATTTCCAGACCCGCATCCCTGACAAGCCGTGCCATGTCGTCGGAATGGTACATCTTGCTGTTGCCGTTAGCCAGTGCCGTGAAATACAGGCTCGTAAGCGTAAGGCATAACGCAGCAGGCTCAAACCGCTGCCTGTCCCAGAACGTCTCCATTATATAAAGGCGCGAACCTGCACACATAGCCTTGGCAGCACGCCGGAGTATGCCTACAATCTCCTCCTCCGAGAAACAGTCAAGAAACTGGCTCATCCATACGACGTCCCAACGGCGGTGTACCGGGAACGCCGCCGAAGCATCCAGCAGGTCCATGCCGTAGCCATGTATACGCTCCGCTCCTTCCCGGCCCGCAGTGGCTTCTTTCATCAGCCCTATCTGCTGTGGAAGGTCGACAATAGTGACCTCCACATCATGGTCATGGGCCACACAACGGCAAGCCCAACGTCCGGTATTCCCTCCGACATCCAGGATATTCCGTGGATGCAAGGCGAAAACCAGCGCAAGTGCCTCGTCAAACGAATTGTCGCTGTAGAAATGGTCGAACCCGAACCAGCTTTTCTGCACATCCTCCGGAAGCGACGAAAGCCCCTCGTATATTGTAGGCCAGTCTCCGAGATGGCGCAACCCGGCAGGGCGTCCGGTCTTCAAGGCCTCATCCAGCTCAAACCATCCCATATAATTCACATCATGATTGAAATCCATGTTCACCCTGGTAGCGGCATCAGTAAGCAGAAACCAGCCGACCTTTGTGATGGAAAACCGGTCGGTATCCTTATTGACAATCACTGTGCCTATCGACAGCGACGCCTCCAGCAACACTTTTGCCGCATACCGGCTTATCGACGCCTGCGAAGCCACCTCATCGATGGTAAGCCCATCCGCACTGTCGCGTAGCATATCAAGTATCCCGTATTTCACCATCAGGCGGGATGCTTCAAAGATCACTGGCCCGAACGCGATATATTCTGCCAGGCGCTGCGCCTTACGCGCCGACATCCTGTCGACTGTATATTCTTTCTCTAATGCCGGAGATAGGTTCATGGTTTTTCTGTATTATGATTGATATTTACCTCTATTTATACTTGCGGTTCCACCTTCCTTATTATCAGGGCGGAATTAGTGCCGCCGAATCCGAATGAATTGCTGAGTATCACATCCAGAGGCCTTTCTACCGCCACGGTTGGGATATTAAGGCCAGCAGCCGCCTCGTCAATGTTTTCCAGGTTGATATTTGGGGCGACAAAGCCTTTCCGGAGCATGATTGTGGAGTACACGGCCTCGCTCGCGCCAGCCATCCAGCACTCGTGGCCTGTCATTGACTTTGTGGAGCTGACAAGGGCGTCTGTAACGCCGAAAAGCCTCACCAAAGCCTTGGCCTCAAACATGTCGCCTTGCGGCGTAGAGGTTGCATGGGCATTTACATAGTCCACGTCGGCAGGGGTGATTCCCGCGTCATCCATGGCACGCTGCATGGCTATTACCGACCCTTCATCACTAGGCTGCGATATCCCTCCTCCATTAGATGAGAATCCGTAGCCCGTAACCTCGGCCAAAATTTCCGCGCCACGCGCCACGGCATGGTCATAATCCTCCAGCACAAGGGCGGCAGCACCTCCGCTTGGTATCAGCCCGTCACGGTCACGGTCGAACGGGCGTGACGCTTTCGTAGGCTCGTCCATACGTTTAGAAAAAGCATTGAGTGCATCAAACGTGGCCATGGAATAATAGTTGACCTCCTGCGCACCTCCGCAGAGCACCATCTGCTGAAGCCCCTGCTTGATGAGCATATATCCGAGGCCTATCGAATGTGACCCGCTGGCACATGCCGCACTGACCGTAAAATTGACACCACGCAGCTTGAAAATGGTACTAAGGTTCATGGTCACAGTAGAATTCATCGACTGGAAAATAAGTCCTGAGCCTAAAAGTGCCGAATCATGCTTTTCGGCCATGATTTCAGCTGCCTCTATCACGGGCTTGGCCGAAGAGTCGTTGCCCCAGATGGCGCCGACCTCATTGGCGTTCAGATACGCGTCATCTACGCCGGCCATCGCAAAAGCCTCGCGCGATGCCATGAATGCATATTCGGCCTCTTCCGGCAACCCTACACGGGTGCGGCGGTCAAGAAGCCCTTTCAGCACCGGACGTTCCACAATCCCGGTAAGTCCAGACTGGTATCCATAGTCAAGCCGAGCCTGCTCTACACCTATCCCGGAGCGGCCTTCGCGCAACGACCTTTCAACTTCATCTACGTTACGGCCTATGCATGACCATATCCCTATACCCGTGATTACTACTCGTCTGCCCATATATCGTATTATAGCATATTTTTATTGTTACATTACCGGAAGCGCAGCCGCGATTTCAAGAATACAGCCCCCCGTTGATTGAAATTGTCTCGCCTGTGATGTATGCGGAAGCGTCCGATGCCAGGAACGATACCAACGCCGCCACCTCTTCCGGACGGCCGAAACGCTTGAGCGGCACCATCTTTTTAAGTTCCGCCACAGGAAGGTCGGCGGTCATGTCGCTCTCTATGAAGCCCGGGGCAACGGCGTTGACCGTTACCTTGCGCGGTGCCACTTCCTGCGCCAGTGCCTTTGTGGCCGCGATAACAGCACCCTTGGCCGCCGAATAGTTCACCTGTCCGGGCATGCCCTTAATGCCAGAAAGCGATGCCATGTTTATTATCCTTCCGTCACGGCGTGTCATCATGCCCTTCAGAAGCCGGCGAGTGATGTAGAAAAAACCATTCAAGGTCGTGTCAAGCACATTGTGCCACTGCTCGTTGAGCATGAACACCATAATGTTGTCCTGACGTATGCCCGCATTGTTGACAAGGATGCCGATATAATCATCGGCGTGCCCTTCCTCCCAACGCTCCAACGCGTCCTCTATCTCCTGAGGCTTCGACACATCGAAACGCAGCAACTCGGCGACACCGCCAGCCGCAATGATTTCTGCCTGGGTGGCTTCGGCCGCGGCCTGGTTCGACACATAATTGATTATCACCGGGACGCCATCGGAGGCAAGGCGCAATGCCACTGCACGTCCAATGCCGCGTGATGCTCCCGTCACTAATGCATATTTCATAATCCTGTCAGTCGGTTTTGATATTGTTGTCCTTAAGGTATCGCTCCACAGCAGCGATACGGTCGTAGAAAGGCTCATCGGCAATAAACTTCGGCACTATGGACCGTACGTTGTCATACTGCCGGTGCGTAGCGTCGGCAAGGCGTCCAGCTATGCCAAGGCAGTCAGTGGCCTGCGCAAGTGCAATGAAGTGTATGGCCATCACCTGGTAGGCGTTCTCAATCACCTTTGCCGTGAGGAGTGCCGTATTCGTCCCCATGCTGACGATATCCTGGTTGTCGTTGTTGTTGGGGATGCTGTGCACATAGTTGGGCATGGCCAGGGTCTGGCATTCAGCCGTGGTTGATGTGGCTGTGAACTGGCACGCCTGCATGCCATAGTTCAGCCCCAGTGTACCCATGTTCAGGAAAGGAGGCAGGATGCCGTTTATACGGTCATGGAACAGATAGTTGAGCTGGCGCTCCGCCGTCATGGCCAGACGCACCATAGCAATCTTAACCTTGTCCTGCTCCAGGGATATATAATCGCCGTGGAAGTTGCCACCATGATACACATTGCGTGTTACTGGGTCGACTATCGGGTTGTCGCATGCGGAGTTAAGCTCACCTTCAAGCACGCGGCGCGAGGCCTGAAGTGTGTCGTACACCGGACCGAGTATCTGTGGGGTGCAACGCAGTGAATAGTAGGCCTGCACCTTATGCTCAAATACCTCCTGGCCATTTCGCGCCGGGTCGTAAAGTTCATGTTCACGCTTCATCAGGCATCTGCTGCCGGAAGCCATGCTGCGCATCCACTCCGCCATCACTTGCTGGCCGTGCTGACGCCGAACACTGTTCAACGGGGCGCACATCCAGTCGTCGAACGATGCAGCGATCTCGTTCATCCACACGGCGGCCAGCGCGCTCCACCGCAAAAGGCGTTCGGCATAGAACTGGTTCACCACAGCCACCCCGGTCATCACCGATGTGCCGTTTGTCACAGAAAGGCCCTCACGTATATGTATCGACATTGGCTTCAACCCATTTTCGGCCATCACTTCCAACGTAGGACGCCACTGCCCGCGGTAATGTACCTTTCCCTCTCCGATAAGAGTGAGGGCTATATGGGCGAGCTGTACGAGGTCGCCGCTCGCGCCGACACTACCATGGCATGGTATGTAAGGGTAGATGCCGCGGTTTATGAACTCCACAAGAAGGTCAACTACCTCAGGATGTATCCCCGAACGTGCCTGAAGGAACGTGCCTACACGCGCTATCATGGCCGCCTTCACATAAATATCGTCAAGCGGCTCTCCTGCGCCCGTGGCATGGCTGCGTATGATGTTGTATTGCAAATCCTCAAGGTAGCGGTCGTCAACACGCCACTGCGCCATCGGCCCGAAACCGGTGTTTATCCCATAAATCACCTTGTCCCGCGCAAACCCTTTCAGAAACCGATAGCATTCTCCGACTTCCTCACGGGTGCAGGCGCTTACCTCAAAAGGGGCATCTTCAATGACATTGGCGAATACCGCATCTAATGTAAGATTCATAGCATCCTGTTTTTACATTGCAAAAATAATTGGTCTGCGGCAGCTGTGTATTGTCCTTTCAACGGCATCGCAAGCATCTTTGGTACAAAAGTACTATTTTTTGGCGGGTTCAGCCCAATAGGGTATTGGGTTTAACATTTCACTAAACATTTATTAACACTCATTTCCCTTACTGTCCGGATTTTAGCAAAATTTCCCGACCATTGCACAAAGAAACGAAACAACATTGTGCATTTAGTGCAGATTAGCTAATTTTGCGTACCAAAAGAGAGGCATACACAATATTATATTATAGACAAGGTACAATTTTATCAGGTTCAATCTAAAATAAAACGGCAATGGACAACATATCCAACCGCAGGGCCGTGGCACAACCGCCGCTGTACGCATCGCTGCTACCCGTCGCCCTACTTCTCATTACACTTATAGCCATCATCTGCACTTCCGGGGCAGACGTAATTTCAGGCTACAGCCCATACGCCCTGCTTGGGGCATCAGCACTGGCGGTAGCCATAACCTATTTCTACCGTTGCCTCAACCGTAAACGCATCAAGTTTGGATTCCTACGCAGCGCCGGACAGATACTGCCGGCTGTCGCCATCCTCCTATGCATCTCGCTGGTGGCCACCACATGGATGCTCTCCGGCGTAGTGCCTACGCTTATCGACTACGGACTGGCAACAATCGACCCGACATTCTTCCTTGTCACTACCTGTGCGGTATGTGCCGTAATCTCCGTACTCACAGGCAGTTCATGGTCGACAATAGCCACTATAGGCGTAGCGTTCATGGGGATAGGGTCTGTGATGGGCTACAGCTCCGCCATGGTCGCCGGGGCTGTGATTTCAGGCGCTTATTTCGGTGACAAGATGTCACCGCTCAGCGATACCACCGTACTTGCATCATCGGCATGCAATGTCGACCTGTTCAGACATATACGCTATATGATGCTCACCTCCGCTCCGGCCATGGCAGTTGCCCTGGGCGTATTTTTACTGCTGGGACTGTTCACCGACACAGCGCCTGCCGTAAAATCGATAGAGATGATCGGACACCTTCAACACACCTTCAACATCACCCCATGGACTATGCTGATACCGGCATTCACCATCACCGTCATAGCCATGCGCCTGTCCACAATCGCCACAATGGGGCTGAGCGCACTGGCCGGGTTCATAGGCATGTTCGTATTCCAGCCGCAGATCATAGACGCCCTCATGCCTTCAATGGACAGCATACCCCATGCCATAGGCCAGGTCACATCCATACTATGGAACGGCTCTTCACTGTCCACAGGCCACGGGCAGCTTGACGGCCTCGTGGCCACATCCGGCGTAACAGGCATGCTGCCCACCATTTTCCTGGTACTGACCTCAATGGTGTTCGGCGCGGCGATGATAGGCACAGGCATGCTGTCGGCAATAACGCACGCCATAACACGCCACCTCAGGAAACGCACCTCGATAGTCGGCGCCACTGTATCATCGGGCCTTTTCCTCAACGCATGCACCGCTGACCAGTATCTATCGCTGATCATCGGCGGCAACATGTACCGCAACGTCTACCGCCGGTTCGGGTTGGAGCCACGCCTCCTTAGCCGTACGATGGAAGACAGCGTATCCGTGACATCTGTGCTGATACCATGGAATTCTTGCGGCATCACACAGTCGACAGTACTAGGCGTCGCAACCATATCCTATCTGCCATTCTGCATATTCAACATAATGTCGCCTATCGCCACAATGATATTCGCCTGGACTGGCTACAGGATACGCACTGTGGCCGCGAGGCTATCCACGGCAAGGGCTTGAAAGATGGCCATTGCCTCCCGACACAACAGAAGCCGCCGTCCTTAAGGGGACGGCGGCTTCTGCGTTATGTATGGTATTTGATTTTATTCCTGTGTAGCAACATCCTTGCCAAGGTACTTGGCTATGGCTGCATTGTTCGGGTCTAGCTCATAGTAAAGCGAGAAGTACTTCACAGCATTGTCCTTGTCATTGATGCCATCGAAATATACACCGAGCATGAGGTATGCGTTCTTGTAGTAGTCGATGTCGTTGTTGGGGCTTGATGCGTTCTTTCCGTCCGGGTTCAGGTCGAGAAGTTCGATAAGCTTGATGTAAGCGTCAGCAGCAGCTTGGTTCATCTCATTGCCGTTGCCTACAAGCAGAAGCTGGGCGCGGCGGCGCAGGAGGCTGGAGTTGTTAGGCTGGTTCTCAAGCGCCTTGTCAACATAAGCTATACCGTTCTGGGCAATCTCCATCGGATTCATGGTAGAATCTGCTGTTGCGGCTGCCGACAGGTAGCGTCCAGCACCAGTGAAGAGGTCTGTGCCTGACACGTCTTCACCCTTAGTCGCAAGATACCTGTCATAAGCCTTGGCGGCATCGAGATAACGCTTAGCGGCATAGTAGGTGTTTGACAATGTCTGGAGCATGGAAGCGTTGTCGGCCAAAGCCTCAGCACCCTTTTCGATCACGGCGATACCTTCATCTGGCTTGCCGAGCTTGTTCAGCACGTTGGAGTATGTCACATAGTCGTTGCCGGTGAAATATCCTTTCAGTCCGAAAAACTTCTGTGCTGCTGCATTTGCCTCCTCGTTGCGGTCAAGGGCAGCAAGGTTGAGCATGAGCATACGGTTCATAAGGAAGTTGTCGGGGTCATTGGCAAGAAGTTCCTGTGCAATTGCCAGCGACGGCTCATAATTCTCGCCATAGTAAAGGAGCACCGAATAGCGTGCCTTGTCCTCGGGGAAGTGGTTAGGGTTCTGGATGTACTCACCGTACTGGTCGGAAGCCTTGCGCCACTGGTTGTTCTCGTAATACTTTTCAGCGAGCTCACGCTGTGCCAGAGCCGATGTAGGCTGCTTTGCCTTAAGCTCTTCAAGCTTCTGCACAGCATAGTCGGGGTTTACCTGGAAATATGCATTGGCATACTTCACATAACCCTCAGAGTTGCCGGCATCATAATAGATTGCGTTCTCATATTTTCCTGCGGCGTCGCCAACCTGCTTCTGGTCCATAAGCATGTCGCCTTCAAAAATGTATATTGAGGGTTCCTGCAGCTTGGAATCCTTGCGGGCCTTGTTGAGGTACTTATCAATCTCCTTTGTGTACTTTACAGGGTCGGCGTTGTAATATGCACGTGCTATCATCACTGATATCTCAGCGTTCTTTTTGTTGAACGACTGGGCCTTCTTGAAGAGGTCTTCGGCACTCTTTACGTTTCCATTACGGAGGTCAAGCTCGCCAAGGCCTACATAGTTGTATGCACATTTGGCATCAGCTGCCATACCGTTGTCAAAATTGGCTTTTGCGGCAGCCTTGTCTCCGTTGCGGAGATCAATCGCGCCGAGATAGTAATAGCTTATGGACTTTTCGGCAGGAGTGATAGAGCCTATGTTGCGCAGAAGGATATCCTTCGCATTATCAAACTGGTCGGCCTTGAAATACTCGATACCGTCCTTGTAGCCTGCTGCCGATGCCACCATTGAGGCGCAAAGGCAGAGAGAAAGAATGAATTTTGTTTTCTTCATGTCAATAAAGGGGTAGTGTTTATTATTTGTTTCTATTTATATACTCTTTCCATTAATTAGATGCGGCGGCAGCCATAAGGTTTATTCCAGAGACACAACCTGAGGGGAGAACACAGCCGGCATTATGCCTGTGCGGAGTATGATCTTCTGCCCGATACGTCCCGTGACAAAGGAATAGAATCCATGGTTGAGTCCGCCGTTAGCACCTACGGTCACCATATATATCTGTCGGAACAACGGATATGATCCGTCATATATATATTGCTGGTACGGCTTATAGGCCTCCACCTGGTCATCACGGCGCACCTTCAGCACCTTGACCGATGAGTCGACGGCCTTGCCCTGAGTGGGCTCATCGCTTGCCAGCTCGGCTGCAAGCTGCTCGGTGGGTATCTCCGTGGCGTCAAGGTCGGTGTTAAGCCAGCTTACGCCCACAACACCAATAGCGCCCTTGGTGGCCTTGACAGCCTCAAACACACCTGTAATCGAGTCCTGGGCATATATGTTCGGGCCGAATGGCTCTCCGTTCATCAGCGAGTCACGCATATACTTTACGGTACTTGAATAAGAACTGTCGAACACCACCTTTATCTCGCCAAGGTCAGATGGCGAAATCTCGTTCCAGTCGCGCAGCTTGCCTGTAAGTATCTCGCCTATCTCTCCGACAGTAAGTATGTCGGCAGGATTTGCCGGATTTACAATCAAGGCTATGGCATCGATGGCTATCTTTTTCGACTTTGCTATGAAACGCTTTTCACGCAGGCGTTTCACCTCGTCCTTCGTAAGGTCACGCGGTATCACTATTGTCTTTGTGTTGAGCTTCATCAAAGAGTCAATGGCGATATTCTCAGTGGCATAACGTGCAAGCACATGAGCTTCAGGATACTGGAACTCGAAAACCTCAATCTCCTGCTCCATTATATTCTGGAAGCTGTTGTCACACACCATTGTCATAGTGCCTGAAGTAGATGTATCGCTGTTAGGCTTCTCATACTTCATGCACCCTGCCAGACCGGCGGCAACAGCCACTGCCAAAGCCGCCATCTTAATCTTGTCTATCATTATATACTTGAGTATCAATCTTCGTCAACGTATTCGTAACTTACACCCTTGTACAGGCGGTATCCACGCCAGAAGCCGTAAATGATAAGCACTATGGCCACAAGGTAGCGTATCCATGCCAGCCCGGCCGACATCCCTGCGAAAAGCACATCGAATACAGGGGTGAAAAGCAGCACGCCCATGGCCACATAAAACAGCACCATGAATATGCCGAATGTCAGCCTGAGCCATACATTGGTATTGTTGACCGACTTGCGGTGAGCCCTCTGCGCCGGGCGGTTGTTAAATTCTTGCTGGTTCATAATCTCTGCATTAAGTATAGTTGAAAATGTAATATGCGCATCAAGGGCCAGCCCTCTACCCGTCCCAACGCCGAATGGCAGGAATGGAGACATGGAGGCCGGCGGGAATGCCTGCAACATTTCAACACTGCGGACACCATAAAAGTTCTAAGGGGGCGTGCCCGTTCTCCCTTTCAGGGATGCCGCAACTTCACTTCCGCTTGTAAAGTTAGCTAAAATGCGCGGTATAAATCAAATTATGGCCAAGTAATTAAAAACAATTAACACAAACAGCGGCATTTGTGCATCAGGCGGGATGCACGGCAAAAATTTGTGATGGATTTTATGCCGGGCTAATACACGTATGCAAAAATATTCCTCGTAAATTTGACGTTGTCCAATATACTTCCGCCCGGCAAAACGAAATAAATTTGTTTTGCTCTCGACTTATGCGTATATTTGCACTACCATACATCCATTAATTAACTTTTAAAACAGACCAAGGATGAAGAAGCATAACTTCTATGCAGGACCATCGATCCTGAGCGAGTACACCATCAAAAACACAGCCGATGCTATCCTCAATTTCGCCGACACCGGATTGTCGATACTTGAAGTGTCACACCGCAGCAAGGAATTCCAGGCGGTAATCGATGAGGCCGCAGCACTGGTGAAAGAACTGCTCAATGTGCCCCAAGGCTACTCCGTACTTTTCCTCGGCGGCGGTGCGAGCATGCAGTTCTGCATGATCCCTTACAACTTCCTCCAGAATAAGGCCGCGTACCTCGACACGGGCACATGGGCGTCCAACGCCATCAAGGAGGCAAAGCTGTTCGGGGAAGTTGACGTGGTGGCATCTTCAAAGGATGCGAACTATACATATATACCCAAGGATTTCACCGTACCGGCCGATGTGGACTATTTCCACTTCACCACCAACAACACCATATACGGCACCGAAATACGCCACGACCCCGACTTGGGCGTACGCCTGATCGCCGACATGTCGAGCGACATTTTCTCGCGTCCGATAGATGTAGCGAAATATGACGCCATATATGCCGGAGCCCAGAAGAACCTAGCCCCAGCCGGAGTAACGATCGTAATCGTAAAGGACGAGGCCCTGGGGCATGTGGAACGGGCTATCCCCACAATGCTCAACTACAAGACCCACATAGCCAAGGGCTCGATGTTCAACACCCCGCCCGTACTCCCCATCTACTCTGCGCTCCAGACCCTGCGCTGGTATCGCGACATGGGCGGCATCGAGGCTCTGGAAAAGCGCGACATGGAAAAGGCAGCCCTGCTATATGAGGCCATCGACTCCAGCAGAATGTTCCAGGGTACAGTGACCGACCCTGCCGACCGCTCGATAATGAACGTATGCTTCGTCATGACACCCGAATACAAAGACCTGGAAAAGGACTTCATCGATTTCGCTGGCGGACGTGGAATCGTCGGCATAAAGGGACACCGTTCTGTAGGCGGTTTCCGCGCCTCCCTGTACAACGCCATGCCAATAGACAGCGTACGCGTGCTTGTAGAGGCAATGAAAGATTTTGAGGCCACACGTTGACAAATAGAAAAACCGACGACAAAATCATGAAAGTATTAATAGCCACACAGAAGCCATTCGCCAAAGCGGCGGTGGATTCCATCAAGGAAGTAATTGCCACCGCCGGTTTCGAGCCCGTAATGCTTGAAAAATATGCCGGTGCAGACGACCTTAAAAAGGCGGTAGCCGATGCCGACGCCGTAATCATACGTAGCGACATCATCGATGCCGACGTGCTTGCCGCAGCTCCAAAACTGAAAATAGTGGTGCGTGCAGGCGCCGGATACGACAACGTGGACCTTGCCACGGCAAAGGCACAAGGTGTAGTGGTGCAGAACACTCCGGGACAGAACTCAAACGCCGTAGCCGAACTGGTGTTCGGCATGACCGTAATGGCCATACGCAACATGTACGACGGCACATCCGGCTCTGAACTGCGCGGCAAAACCATCGGCATCCAGGCATTCGGCCAGGTAGGACGCAACGTGGCGCGCATCGCCAAGGGTTTCGACATGACAGTGTCGGCACTTGACCCGTATTGCCCGGCAGAAGACATCGCCGCTGCAGGAGTGACCCCGGTGCAGACCGTAAACGACCTGTACTCTAACAACCAGTTCGTATCAATACACATACCCGCCACCGCCGAGACCCGCGGTTCAATCGGATATGACCTGATACGCCTTATGCCTCAGGGAGGCGTGCTCATCAACACCGCCCGAAAGGAAGTGATCGACGAGGCCGGACTCGCAAAGGCCCTTGAGGAGCGTCCCGACCTGAAATATGTGGCCGATGTGAAGCCCGACAATGCCGATGAACTGAAAGAACGTTTCGGCAACCGTGTGTTCTTCACCCCTAAAAAAATGGGAGCGCAGACCGCAGAGGCCAACATCAACGCCGGTATCGCCGCCGCCGAACAGGTAGTGGCATACCTACGCGACGGCATCAACCGCTTCCAGGTAAACAAATAAAGTTATCCGTAACCGTATTTGATGGAAGTAGTATACGAGGACAACCATATAATAATCGTCAACAAACGTCCCGGGGAGATAGTACAAGGCGACAAGACCGGAGACCGTCCGCTGTCCGACATGGTCAAGGACTGGCTCAAGGAAAAATACACCAAACCCGGCAACGTCTTTGTAGGCGTGGTACACCGGCTGGACCGCCCTGTGGGCGGTCTGGTCGTGTTTGCCAAAACGTCAAAGGCACTCACCAGGCTCAACGACATGTTCAGGCGCGGAGACGTGCACAAAACATACTGGGCGATAACACGCAACATGCCGCAACAGCCGGAAGCCCTGCTGACACACCATCTTGTGCCCGTAGAGCGCAACAACAAGACCTATGTGGTGGACAAACCGGAAACCCGTTCAAAGGAAGCCCGTCTGAAATACCGCCTGATTGCCTCAGGCGACCGCTATCACCTCCTGGAAGTGACGCTGCTGACAGGCCGGAAGCACCAGATCCGCGCCCAACTGTCGGCCATAGGCTGCCCGATAAAAGGCGACCTGAAATATGGCGACAAACGCAGCAACCCGGACGGGAGCATATCGCTGATAGCACGCAGCATAGAGTTCGTACACCCCGTATCGGGGCAAGATATCAAAGTCACCGCCCATGTGCCTGAAGGCGATGTGCTATGGGAGGCACTGGAGCGGAAAAGCAACCCGGAAACAGACAACTAATGGACAAACAGGACCTAAGGATAGTGTTCATGGGCAATCCCGACTTCGCTGTCGGCAGCCTCCGCCGTATACACCAGGGCGGATACAACATAGTAGGTGTGGTAACGATGCCCGACAAGACCGGAGGACGCGGCAACAAGGTGATAGAAAGCGCCGTTAAGCGCTATGCCACCGAAGCCGGGCTTCCATGCATAATGCAGCCAGAGAAGCTGAAAGATCCGGAATTTGTCGACAGGCTGAGGTCTCTCGATGCAGACCTGTTCATCGTCATAGCATTCAGGATGCTGCCGGAAGTGGTGTGGGCCATGCCGAGGCTGGGCACTTTCAACCTGCATGCGTCCCTGCTGCCAAAATACCGAGGCGCTGCACCCCTCAACTGGGCAGTGATAAACGGAGACAGCCAGACAGGCGTAACCACCTTTTTCCTAAAGCATGAGATAGACACAGGGGACATAATACGCCGCGAGGCCATAGACATAGGCGAGGACGAAAACGTAGGCAGCGTACATGACCGCCTCATGGAGCTGGGTGCAGAACTCACTGTGGACACAATCGACCATATCATCGCTGGCGACCTCAAGCCCATACCTCAGTCGGAAATGGAAGGCGGCGACACACCCACACCAGCCCCGAAGATATTCAAGGACACTTGCCGCATCAACTGGGGCAGGACTGCTGCCGAGGTGCACAACCTGGTGCGAGGACTGTCGCCCTACCCCGCCGCCTGGACAAAGCTGTCGGCCGATGGCGCACAGGCGGCCGATGTGAAGATACTGGCGACACGCCGTACCGGCTTGCCGGCTTGCTGCCCTCCAGGCACAGTAAAGACAGACCAGGGGCAACTGCTGGCGGCGACAGCGGATTCATGGCTTGAAATCCTTGAGATACAGCCGGCCGGAAAACGCCGCATGACAGCCGGGGAGTATCTGCGTGGAGTCCGTGCAGAGTCCCTTATGTTTGAATGATACACCAGTTGGACACAAAACCGATGAATGCACCACTTGCCGAACGTCTGCGCCCGATGAACCTCGATGAATACATCGGGCAGTCGCACCTTGTAGGACAAGGCGCCGTTATACGCCGCATGATCGAGAGCGGACGGGTGGCGTCGTTCATACTCTGGGGCCCTCCCGGCGTCGGCAAGACCACACTGGCACGGATAATAGCGAACAGCATAAAGTCGCAGTTCTATACCCTCAGCGCCGTAACCTCCGGCGTCAAGGACGTACGCGAGGTGATCGACCGCTGCCGGGCCGACTCGGCTGGCATGTTCTCACAAGGACGCCCCATACTCTTCATAGATGAAATCCACAGGTTCAGCAAATCACAGCAGGACAGCCTGCTGGGTGCTGTAGAAGCCGGAGTGGTGACGCTGATAGGCGCGACTACCGAGAACCCGTCGTTCGAGGTGATACGCCCTTTGCTCTCCAGGGCGCAAGTGTACACGCTCAAACCGCTGGAAGAGACAGAGCTTCAACAGCTCCTCGAAAGGGCCGTCAGCACCGATGAGATACTCAAGACACGTAGGTTTGACATCCGTGAGACTACAGCCCTATTCCGTTATTCTGGGGGCGATGCCCGCAAGCTGCTGAACATCATCGACCTGCTGGAACAGTCGGCCGCCTATGGAGAAACGATAGTAATTGACGACGGTACGGTGACCGGACATCTCCAGGAGAACCCGCAGGCCTACGACAAGAACGGGGAGATGCACTATGACATCATATCGGCATTCATAAAGAGCGTGCGCGGGAGCGATCCCGATGCCGCCGTCTATTGGCTGGCACGCATGATAGCCGGCGGGGAAGACCCTGAATTCATAGCAAGGCGTCTGGTGATACTCGCGGCCGAGGACATCGGCCTGGCCAACCCCAACGCACTGCTGCTGGCCAATGCCACATTCGACACCATACAGAAGATAGGCATGCCGGAAGGCCGGATACCGCTGACCGAATGCACCATCTACCTTGCCACTTCGGCAAAAAGCAATTCGGCATACATGGCCATCGCCGCCGCGCTGGAGGCAGTTGACCGTACCGGAAACCAGCCTGTGCCGCTGCACCTGCGCAACGCGCCGACATCGCTGATGAAGAAGCTTGGATACGGTGAAAGCTACAAATATGCCCATGACTACCCGGGGAACTTTGTCAGGCAGCAGTTCCTGCCCGACACCCTGGCGGGGGAACAATTCTGGAAGCCTTGCACCAATCCGGCAGAGGACAAAATGTCGGCCATCCAGAAATCACGTTGGGGTGACAGGTAGGGCTGACGAGCCTACCTTATCCATTATGCCTTTTGCCATGCGGCCGATGCGCGGCTGGAGTATGTTGGCTATCTGACGGGCCGTGAGCTTGTTGGTAAGTTGTATCGTGGGCCGCAACATGGCCTCTACTATCCGCATTTCTGTGGCAGTAAGTATCCCGGAGGACTTAAGTTCGGCCAGACGCATATCGCGTATGCCTGCGGATACAAACCTTGCAAGCTGCCTATCGCGCTCCTGCCGGCGTGAGGCTCGCCTGAGTGCCGATACCCGGCGGCGTTCACGCCTCTTGTGCGCACGTTCCACTATTACAGATGTGTCAGGGATGCCAGCGGCAACGTCCGAAGGCTCGGGTGGTTCACCGTTAAGTATTTCTGCAGCCTTTACAAGCGCTGAACATACTTCCATTGCCAGGCGTGGGTCTCCGGGATTTGAGGCAAGGGCCGAAAGTATATTGGCCGGGATCTCGATTGATGTGATATTTTTCATGACTGTTATGTGTGTTTGTTTGGATTTATGCCACAAAGTTAGTACGCATATCGCCTCCCCAACCTGTTAAATCCCGCTTCTCGAATTTTAACATTTGAAGGTTTTGACGTAACAAACTATACCATCGCACATTAACCCCATTTTTCCAAGTATGGAAAAATGCATTTCAGGGCTATATTTTTTTCATATTAAAAGCGCGCCCGGCATACAGATGCCGGGCGCGCAGTATTGTGGATTTAAGGGTCAGGTCACTTGGTTTCCTCAAGGGTGCAGATGGATACGCGGTTCCATGATTCTTCTGAGAACATGTGTCCGATGCCTTCGCCTTCGGCAGTGATGCGGTCGGCTGCGATCTTATAGCGTTTGATCAGGGCGTCCTTCACTGATTCGGCACGCTTCTGGGCAAGACGGATGTTGAATTCCTCGTTGCCTTCGGGAGATGCATAACCCTTGATGACAACCTTTGATTTGGGATGGTTGTTCATGTAGGCTGCAATCATCTCAACATTAGGCTTCTGGTCGGCGGTAATGTTGCTTGAACCCACCTTGAAGAATATATAGCGTACTGAGCTGAGGTCGGTGCTCTTCTCCTTTACAACCTGTGCGGGACGGCTCATGCATGCGGCCAGGTCGGCTGCAAGCCCGTTGTTCACTTCCTGCAGGGCCACATTTGCGGCGGCCTGTGCCTCTACTGTACCACGGAGGTCGTTGATCACACCATTGAGGGCATCGATCTCTGCCTGGTTGTATGGGGTAACGCACTGGAAGCCGTCACCGAAATGGTATGTCACACCTGCCATCACATTCACTGTAGCGCGGTTGGCGTTATAGGAAGCGGAGCTCTGCTTTGCGCCACCGTCGCTCATATCCCAAACGATTGAAGGCTTGAGGGCGATTGTCACATTAGGACTTACGTTGAAGTTGAAGTTAAGCCCTACCTTTGTTGCGAAATAGTTGTGGTCAGGCACATCGCCACTTTGATATAGGTGTCCCCAACCAGCTCCGGCCACGACATCAATGTCGAACACACGGCCTTCACAGTTGTAGCCTCCAAAAAGGTTGAACAGGTCAACAGCACCGAATGCGCCTACATAAGAATTGTCGAAGGCAGTGGAACTGTGCACACGGTTGCGCCATGATGATGTGTTGACGCCGAAAGCGCCTTCAACACCAAGGGCAAATGCCGGTGTGACCTGCTTGTAGATATTGATACCTGCCACTCCACGCATGTTGCCAAAGAAGGCATGGTGAGTCATCGGAGTGGCCACACCACCATCCAGACCAATCGAGAAATTATCGAAGAACCCGGGTTCTTCAATTGCTGTCTGAGCTGAGGCTGACATTGCACCCATGGCAAGCGCAGCCATTACAATCATCTTTTTCATGTCGGTAATATAAAATTGTTAAAACGTAATCTTCGGTTTTTAATGAAGGATGTTAACTATTGCCACTACCTGTGTCCTCTGCCACACCTTCCGGCACTGCACCGGACACCGGTTTCTTTTGTGGTAACTAATAAACACACTACCCCGAAATTTGGTTCATTCCAATCCATCGGCTTCATCCGAATCCAATGACAAAAACGCACATGATATCACATCTGGCTCATACCCCTTTGCCATCATTCCCCTGAAAATCTTCATTTTTGTCCCGTAGTCCAATATCCCGCCATACCTCGCGGCCACAGCACGCAGAACCGCCACTGCCGTATGCCGGTATTCTTCCGGGTCAATACTTTCAATGGCCTCCAAGGTTATTTCCGAAGGTATACGCTTTGCTGCCAGCGCCAGCCTGATCTTGCGGCGCCCCCACCGGGCAAACATGAACTTGTCGCGGACAAACGCCCTGGCATAACGGCTGTCATCGACATAACGGCCTTCCTCCAGAAGGCGCAGCACTTCCGATGCCGCCGACGCAGTAAGCCCCATACGCGACAGCTTCTGCCTGATCTCATACGAGCAATGCTCGGCACGCGAGCACAACGCCTGCATACGCACCAGCGCCTGCTGCGGCGTGACCGGCCTCACCGCCATTGCCCGCCTCCCTCCTTTACCGCCGTGGCGAAGCGCACTCGCCCGCAATAGTCACGGTGTAGCTCCACACCGGCAAAACCAGCCGCAGAGAACAAACCGGCCACCTCTGAGGCAAACAACGGGTTCAATTCGACATAAAGCTGCCCTCCGGGGACAAGCGCACCCGCTGCATACCCGGCTATGGCGTGGTAGAACACCAGCGGGTCTGAATCAGGTACAAACAGCGCACGGTGCGGCTCATGATCCACCACACGGCGGTCCATGGACGGCTCTTCACCTAAGGCAATATATGGCGGATTAGACACTATTATATCATATACAGGGGCAGAAGGCGGCGTCTGCGACAGGATATCCATCTCGATGAACCTGACTCCGGCCTTAAGCCTGCGGGCATTTTCGGCGGCCACCTCCAGCGCGGCCTTGCTGATGTCCACTGCATCGATCTGGGCAAATTTAAGTGCCCGTGCCAGCGATATGGCTATACAGCCGCTCCCTGTGCCGATGTCGAGCACCCTGAGATCCGTACGTCCGCCATTGCGTCCAGCCACCATGTCGACCATCTCAGCCGTTTCCGGACGAGGTATCAGCGTGTCGGGGGTGACGGCATAGTCATTGCCCATGAACCGAGCCACCCCAAGCACATACTGCAGTGGCTCCCCGTCCAGGACGCGCCCTATAATGCCATCCACCTGTGATTCGAGCCATGGTGTGACCTCATCGCCGGCATGCATCACCACATCGACAGGCCTGTACCCTTTCAGGCTTTCCATTATTATCCCTACCATAGCACGGGCCTCTCCCTGGCCTAGCGATGGGGACAGACGCCTTTCTGCGCCGTAAACCAGTTGCCTTAGCGTGATTGCACCCATATGCGAAATAAATTTTATTTAAAATCAGATTTTATTTACAAAACAGCCTTTTACTGTTAATAGAATGGTTAACCGCCGCAAATTTAGCCAAATCTCTCCTTATTTATGTAATTTTGCACAAGCATTATGGTAATAGATAAAAATTTCATGAAACGCGCCCTGCAGCTCGCCCGCTGCGGGGAAGGCAACACCTGGAGCAACCCCATGGTGGGAGCTGTAATCACCTTGGCCGATGGACGCATCATCGGCGAGGGCTACCACCGCCAGTACGGCAAGGGGCATGCCGAGGTCAACGCAGTGGCTTCCGTAAAGGACAAGTCACTCCTTCGAGACTCAACAATGTACGTGACCCTCGAGCCATGTTCGCACTACGGAAAGACCCCGCCATGCGCCGGGCTCATAATAGACTGCGGCATTCCCCGGGTGGTGGTCGGCGCGTCCGACCCTTTCAAGGAAGTCTCCGGCAGGGGCATAGCCATGCTGCGAGGGGCAGGTGTGGAGGTTGTGACCGGCATCATGGGAAAGGAGTCGCGTCAGCTGAACGCCCAGTTCATCACAGCCCACACGCTCGGACGCCCCTTCATAACACTGAAATGGGCACAGACATACGACGGCTACATGGGAGCGGAGGGAAACCGCCCCCTGCGCATATCCACACCGCTGTCATCGGCGGCAGTGCACGCGCTAAGGTCGCGGCATCAGGCCATCATGGTAGGCGCCGGGACGGTGGCAGCCGACAACCCGCGCCTTGACAAACGCCTTTGGAATACCGGAAGCCTGCCGATACGAATAGTCGCCGACCGCCGCGGGCTCACAGATGCAAACTCAGCAGTGTTCACCCAATCCGGAGGGCAGACGCTATACATCACATCACGGCACAGGGACGACCTTCCCACCGGGACACGGCAACTGATTGTACCCGAAGGCGAACCCGTCACCGGCATGATGCAAATGCTCTACAGCGAAGGTATAATATCTGTGCTGGTGGAAGGCGGCAGGCAGATACTGGATGCGTTTATAGAGGCCGGAATGTGGGATATGGCCCGCATCGAGACAGCACCATGGACATATGGCATACATGCCGGCGGAGTACTTGCCCCTGCTATTCAGCAAGCGCCGGCATCTTGCTGCACCATTGACGGCAACATAGTCAATACATATATCAAAAACCCGCTCATTGACGTTAAAAACCTATAAAAAACAGTCTTTTTTGATGAAATGTCGACAACTCTTTGCCTGTTTTTGAGCGATGTTTTAATTTTGCAGTTTGAAATAAACTATCTGACATGATAAAGAACCTAGCCATAGCCATAGCCCTCATCACAACCCTGGCAGCCGTCCATGCATGCAATTCCGATGACGACAACGAAGTGTATAACGCGTCAATTGCGGCATCAAATGTGCGGGTGACAAAATTTTCGCTCGCCGAGGACGATTCGGTGCTAGTGGCGCTCGACTCCGTGTACTTCTCGATAGACCTGATGAACGCTTCGATATTCAATGCCGATTCACTGCCTGTGGGCACAGATGTGCGCAAGCTTGTGGCCAAGATATCATACGGCGCAGTATCCGAGGCCGAAATCACGTTCAAGCGCGCTGATATGACGGACTCGGTATTCGACTACCTCAACCATTCGACAGACAGCATCGACTTCTCCAACGGCCCGGCAAAACTCAGGCTGGTATCATCGGACGGAAAGGCTGAACGCACTTACACCATCAGTGTCAACGTGCACAAAATGAAGCCTGACTCCCTCTACTGGAACGAGCTGGCCAGACAGCCACTCCCTACCGGCATAACCCAACCGACACAGCAACGCACCGTACGTTCCGGAAATACCGCATATTGCCTGACATCAGGCGGCGGACGGATATGCATGGCCTCCACCGAAAATCCTGCTGACGGCAACTGGGATATAAAGGACATAGACCCGGCGTTCACACCCGATGTCAGCACACTGGCAGCAACCGATGACGCCATCTTCATCCTTGACAACACAGGAGCTCTATACACATCGGCCGACGGCGGCACTACCTGGACCGCCACAGGGTCAAACTGGCATTCGATAACAGGAGGATACGGCAATATCCTGCTAGGCATAGCATCCAACGGCGACGGCACGTATTCACATGTAACATATCCCGCATCAACACAAAAAGCAGCAGACAAGGACTTCCCCATAAGCGGGGCATCAACGCCACTTACGTTTGAGAGCAAATGGTCACAGTCGCCGCAAGCATACATATTGGGCGGAGAAAAAGCCGACGGCACATTGTCAGCCGACACATGGGCCTACGACGGTACTGTATGGGCAAAAGTATCCAACGTACCACTGCCGAAGGCACTGCGCGATGTGACAATGTTCCCATATTTCAGCTTCATCACCAACGCTTCAAACTGGAAAGTGACAGAATATACGGTACTTATGGCCATAGGCGGCCGCGACAGCGACGGAAACCCTGTCAAGGACGTCTACATCTCCTACAACATGGGCATGGACTGGCGCAAGGGCGGAGACCTGCTCATGCTTCCGGACTACATACCTGCAATGTGGGGCGCACAGGGCCTGGTGTACAGTTCCGTGCTCACACAGCCGGCACGCTCCGCATCGCAGTGGACGCCCATGCCTATACGCACCCTGCCCCGCTGGCTTGTACCGGCAGAGAAGGCTGCCGTATCGCGTGCGACACAGCCCATCACCGAATGGGACTGCCCTTACATCTATCTCTTCGGCGGATATGCAGCCGACGGCAGCCTGTATCCCAACATATGGCGCGGGGCAATAAACAGGCTGACATTCAAACCGCTACAGTAACATAAATACCATCTGCCTCCATCCTATACATTTATTATATATAATGCGAACAGCCGCCATATCAGCCGTCATCCTGTGCCTGGCATCAGCCGCCACGGCCCAGAATGTAGACGATGACTCCTTCCGTTTCGACGCAGGGGTCAACATCGGCATGAGCGGCTACCTTGGCGACGCCAACCAATCGAGCATATTCTCCCGCCCAGGCTTCGGTGGCCAGCTGTCGCTGCGCTACCTGCCCAACACCAGGATGGCTTTCCGCGGAGTGCTCACCGCCGCATCCATAAGCGGCAACACGGCCGACTGGGACAACAAGCTTCCTGACGGCCAGGACTACAAGTTCACATCATCGGTCTACGACCTGTCGGTGAGATACGAATTCAACTTCTTTGCCTACGGAATAGGCGAGACCTACAAGAAACTGCGCCGCTGGACACCATATGTGACAGCAGGCATCGGCGTCAACCTGGCCAGCTGCGACGGCAGTACGGCCATAGCCCCGTCGATACCGTTGGGACTCGGCGTAAAATATAAGTTCAGGCCCAGATGGAACCTCATGGCCGAGTTCACGATGACAAAAGTGTTCGGCGACAAGGTTGACGGCAGCGCCCTTTCCGACCCATACGGCATAAAGAGCTCATTCATCAAGAATACCGACTGGGTGTCGATGATATCAATAGGAATATCCTACGAATTTTCCCGGCGGTGCTCGACATGCCACTACGTGGACTGACCCCCTCTGAAACATACCAACATTTCCACAACATCAAGAGAATGAACCAACGCCACGACATAGACCTTTCCGCCATCCCGGCACACGTCGCCATAATAATGGACGGCAACGGCCGGTGGGCACGCGCACGCGGCCTCAACCGCTCGGCAGGGCATGCCGAAGGAGTCAACACCGTGCGCCGCATCACCGAGGCGGCATCGCAGATGGGTGTGAGATACCTCACCCTATATACATTCTCCACCGAAAACTGGAACAGGCCAAAGGATGAAGTGGACATGCTCATGCACCTGATAGTGGTGGCAATAGAGCGTGAGACCCCCGACCTGATAAAGAACAACGTGCGCCTGGCCACAATAGGCGACATGGGGCGCATGCCCGACGAGGCACGCTCAAGGCTGGAACGCTGCATATCCGACACGGCCCATTGCACAGGGCTTACCCTTATACTGGCCATAAGCTACTCATCACGGTGGGAGATAACCGCCGCCGTGAAAGAGCTGGCAGCCCAGGTGGCGGCAGGCAAGACCGCCCCTGAGGAAATCACGCCTGAAATGATATCTTCACACCTGGCCACCAGGGATTTCCCGGACCCTGACCTGCTTATACGCACAGGCGGCGACCTGAGGGTATCCAACTTCCTGCTGTGGCAGATCGCCTACAGCGAGATATATGTAACGCCTACTTTCTGGCCCGACTTCGATAAGGATGCATTCGCAGAGGCGATAGCGCAATACCAGACACGCGAACGCAGATACGGCCTCACATCCGACCAGATATCCACCGCCACAGAGACACCTAAAATATAAACACCTGTATTACAAAACATATCACATCATGCGATTGAAAGCCATAACCATCATAGCGGCAATAATATTAACGGCCTTTGCCCCGGCCCGCTCACAGGAAGCGGCAGTGGCTGACACCATCTACAACCCGCCGGTGCTGTTCAACGGTATGCCCCGAACATACGAGCTCGCCGGAATATCAGTCGAAGGGGCGCCCAACTATGAAGACTTTGTAATCATCGGCTATTCCGGCCTCAAGGTGGGTGACCGCATAGAAGTGCCAGGCGCCGACATCACCGCCGCAGCAAAACGCCTAATGCGCCAGGGCCTGTTCTCACAGGCACGCATAAAGGTCGACAAGATCGCCGGGGACAAAGTATGGCTCACATACGACCTGCGCACACAGCCCCGAATCTCCGAAGTACGCTATATAGGCCCGAAGAAAGGCGAACGCGAGGACCTGCAGGAACGCCTGCAACTGATGAAAGGCAACCAGATAACGCAGAACATCGTTAACCGCGCCGAGCAGATAATAAAGAAATACTACTCAAACAAGGGATTCGGCAACGCCGATGTCAAAATAGACCTTATCGAGGACCTGTCGCACGAGAATGAGATGATCGTGGAAATCAACGTTGACCGCCACGACAAGGTAAAGGTGCACAAGATATATATCGACGGCAACGAGGTGCTCAGCGACCACAAGCTGCAGCGCGTGATGAAGAAGACAAACGAGAAAAACAAGCTCATCAACCTGTTCCGCCAGAAAAAGTTCGTGGAATCCGACTACAAGGATGACCTGAACCGCATTCTGGAGAAGTATAACGAGCTTGGCTACCGCGACGCAAAGATAATATCCGATTCGGTAGTGCCGCACAACGACAAGACCGTCGATGTATACATCAACCTTGAAGAAGGCAAGAAATACTACATCAAGGATATCGACTGGGTGGGTAATACGGTGTACCCCACCGACATGCTCTCAGACCTTCTGGGTATGCAGCCCGGCGATGTCTACAACCAGAAGGCCCTAAACAAGCGCCTGCAGGAAGACGAGGACGCCGTGGCCAACCTATACATGGACCGCGGATACCTGTTCTACAATCTTGTACCGGTAGAACGCGACATAACCGGCGACTCCATATCGCTTGAAATGCGCATCACCGAAGGCCCGCAGGCCAGAATCAACAACGTGGTGATAAACGGCAACGACCGCCTTTATGAAAAGGTGATACGCCGCGAACTGCGAGTGAAGCCCGGCGAACTGTTCAGCAAGAACGACCTCATGCGCTCCGCCCGCGAAATAGCGCAGACAGGACACTTCGACCCTGAAAACATGGACATACGCCCTGAACCCAACGAGGAGAACGGCACGGTGGACATCGTGTTCAACCTCGAGTCAAAGGCCAACGACCAGATAGAGTTCTCGATGGGCTGGGGACAGACCGGCATCATCGGAAAGCTCGCGCTGAAGTTCACAAACTTCTCAATAAAGAACCTGTTCCATCCCAGCTCATACCGCGGCATAATCCCGCAGGGCGAAGGGCAGACGTTCACCATATCGGCACAGACCAACGCCCGCTACTACCAGGCATATTCAGTATCGTTCCTCGACCCGTGGTTCGGCGGCAAGCGCCCCAACTCACTGTCGGTATCCGCGTTCTACTCACGCCAGACAGGCGTCAACAGCTCATTCTACAACTCCCGCTGGAGCAATCCATACCTCAGCTACGGTTATGGGTACGGTTACGGCGGACTCGGCAACGACTACTACCAGAATTCCTATCAGAGCGCCTACGACCCAAACAAGGTGCTGCAGATGCTTGGCCTAACCGTGGGATTCGGCAAGCGCCTCAACTGGCCTGACGACTACTTCACATTCACTGCCGAACTCGGATACAACTGGTACTATCTCAAGAACTGGGAATACCTCTACTACATGAACAACGGTACGTCCAACTCGTTTGTACTCGGGCTGACCCTTGCCCGCAACAGCCTCGACAACCCGCTGTACACCCGTTCGGGCAGCTCGTTCTCACTCAGCCTCCACCTTACCCCGCCAGCATCTCTCTTCGGGAAAAAGAACTGGGGACACCTTGCGGACATCGCCAACAACCCCGATGTGAAGACCGCAGAACGTGAGGCCGCCCGCAAGCAGCTCTACCACTGGATAGAATACTGGAAACTGCGCTTCAAGTCCCGTACATATACCCCGCTGGCAAACGCTGACGGCAAGTTCACACCCGTCCTTATGACACGTGCCGACATCGGGCTGCTGGGAAGCTACAACAAACACCTGAAATCACCGTTCGAGACATTCTATGTAGGCGGTGACGGCATGTCGGGCTCATACACCTACGCCACCGAGACCATAGCGCTGAGAGGATACGACAACGGACAGCTCACACCGTGGGGGGCAGAAGGCTATGCATACACCCGCTTCGGCATGGAACTCCACTTCCCTCTGATGCTACAGGCCACGACAACGATATATGCACTGTCGTTCATCGAGGCCGGCAACGCATGGAATTCTGTAAAGGCGTTCTCCCCGTTCGATGTAAAACGCAGCGCAGGCGTCGGCGTGCGAATCTTCCTGCCTATGGTAGGCATGATGGGTATCGACTGGGCTTACGGCTTTGACAAGGCTTACGGCACAAAGGGCGGAAGCCACTTCCATTTCATCCTCGGACAGGAATTCTGATACCGGCCAATAAACCTTTCCGCCTCCAGGACGTCTATTATTAGGAAGGCCTGAGCCATAAAAGGCCTTCCTGAAACAAAAAACAAAGGACCTAAAAACAAAGAATTATGAAACGTACACTACTGATAATGGCAATAGCCATCCTGGGCATCGCCGGCGCAAAGGCCCAGAAATTCGCCCTCGTCGACATGGACTACATCCTGCGCAATGTACCGGCATACGAAATGGCCAACGAGCAGCTCAACCAGCTTTCACAACGCTGGCAGAAAGAAGTGGAGGTCAAGGCAAAAGAAGCTGAGGACATGTACCAGAGCTATCTTGCCGACAAGGTGTTCCTCACCGACGACCAGGTGAAAAAACGCGAGGAAGCCATAACCGCCAAAGAAAAGGAGGCCACCGAACTCCGCTACAAATACTTCGGGCCGGAAGGCGAACTGTACAAGAAACGCCAGTCATTGATGAAGCCAATACAGGAAGACGTGTACAATGCCGTCAAGAAAGTGTCGGAAGAACGTGGCTACCAGATGATCCTTGACCGCGCATCATCTTCGGACATCATCTTCGCATCCCCCAGGATAGATGTTTCCAACGAGGTACTCTCAAAGCTAGGATATTCCAACTAAAAATATTATCTTTGCAGCAAATTATACAACAATAACCAAGCAAATCAATAAAAATAACCACTCAATACCATCATGATCAAGAAACTTCTTCTGGCTATCGCCGTAGCCCTGCCAATGTGTGCCGCAGCGCAGACCCCAAAATTCGGAATCGTAGAAGTAGAGCCTATCTTCCAGTCGTTGCCTGAGACCACAGCAGCACAGAACCAAATCACCGAAGCCTCCAAGAAATACGAGGACGAATTCGCGAAACTTCAGGAAGAATTCAACAAGAAGTACACCGAATTCCAGAACCTCACCAAGGACACCACAACCCCCGAATCTATCAAGGAGCGCCGCATGCAGGAACTCTCCGAGCTAGACCAGAAGGTACAGCAGTTCCGCGCTACAGCCACAAATGACCTGCAGCGCCAGCAGCAGACCCTCATGGCCCCGATACAGGAAAAAATCCTCACCGCCATCAAGGCTGTAGGCCAGGAAAACAACTTCACCTTCATATTCACCAACGAAGTGCCGGCATATGTGGGTACAGACGTGGTTGACGTGACTCCCCTGGTGAAGACAAAACTAAACGTAAAATAAAAGTCCTGAAAAAGGAAAATACAAAATTAATACAAACAGGGGATGCCACATGGCATCCCCTGTCTTAAACCAACCAAAAGCACATGAAAACGAACAGATTCATCCTTTCAGCACTTGCAATCTCCGCAACACTTGCATTCACATCGTGCGATGACAGCGAAACCGGATTTGAAAACATCGAATACCGTCAGGTAGACATCCTATTCGATACAAATTCACAGATCGAATACGGGCAGGCCGGAGAATGGACCGGATGCTACGATGACCAAAAGGCAGGTTCACTCAATTACCAGGGTTTCCATTTCTCCCACACAGCCAGCACAACCGAATATGATGGCGTGACATATTACTCATGGTACGGGTTCTGTCCGTCAGTGTCCACCGACAACGAGGACTATACCGCATCAGGTAACTTCACAGACCACCAGTGGGCATCAATAACCGGAGGCGCGGCAGAAGGCTACGGAAAGCCTTACATGTCTTGCTTCTGGAACACATCAGACCCTGTAGACAAGACTCCTTTCAACCCTATTAACGGCGAAGCAAACGGCAATGGCTTCTACGTGCCCTCCGTATATATCTCATATGAGCATGGACAACCGTTCGTACCGTTTGAGATATATGTCACCAACTCATCCTACGGCTACTACTCAATGAAGAACGGCTCTGCGTTCAACCACGCCTTCACCGCCGACGACTGGTGCAAGCTCCACATCACCGGATACAACGGAGGTGTAAAGACCGCCACTGTCGATGTCGACCTGGCCAAGGGGACCGACCTGCTCGACACATGGAAACGCGTAGACCTTACCACGCTCAAAAGTGTAGACATGATAGTGTTCACCATGTCATCATCCGATTCTGGACAGTGGGGCATGAACAACGCGGCATACTTCTGCATCGACAACCCCATCATGAAAGTAGGCCTCGAACAATAGCGGCTTTCCCATATCTGAGCAAAAATATTTAAGGCGGCATATCGACAGTATGCCGCCTTTGTCATTTAAGAAATTTTATATACCTTTGCAGCCGCAAAAAAGAAAGAAAACGGGAGTTTTCATTATCATATTTACAGGTACATTTTATCAATTATTTATTCATGAACCTATCAAGTGCAATCGACTTCCAGCCAAAGCTCTGGAAGGCACTACGCCACTACGACATGCGCAAATTGCGCTCCGACATCATAGCAGGCATCGTAGTGGGCATCGTCGCCCTGCCACTGGCCATAGCATTCGGCATCGCCTCCGGCGTAAGCCCGACAATCGGCCTGATAACAGCCATAATCGGCGGATTCATGGTATCGGCCTTCGGCGGCAACTCCGTACAGATCGGCGGCCCTACGGGAGCATTCATCATCATCGTCTACAATATCATAGCCCAGTTCGGCCTGCAGGGACTGGCTATAGCCACATTCATGGCCGGGCTGATACTCGTACTGATGGGGCTGTTCAAGCTAGGCACCGTGATCAAATTCATCCCCTACCCGATTGTAGTGGGTTTCACTGCCGGTATAGCCCTAACAATCTTCTCGACCCAGATCAACGACTTCCTCGGCCTGGGACTGCGCGACATACCCGGACAGTTTATACCCAAATGGGGATTATATCTCCGTTCGTTAGGCAACATAAACTGGCCCACACTGCTGATCGGGCTGGTATCGCTGGCCATCATCATTTTGACGCCAAAAGTGTCAAGGAAACTTCCTGGAGCGCTGATATCGATCATCCTCGTCACGGTAGCCTGCTACCTGTTGCGCACATTCTGCCCAGACAGCGGGTTCTCCGTTGAGACCATCGGCGACCGCTTCGGCATGCTCGCCACTGACATACCGGCAATCCATGGCTTCGACCTGAACATGGCCACCATCAACATGCTCCTCCCGTCGGCATTCACCATCGCCGTGCTCGGTGCAATAGAGTCACTGTTGTCAGCCACCGTAGCCGACGGCGTGACAGGCTCGCACACCAAGACCAACACAGAACTTATAGGCCAAGGCCTGGCAAACATCACCGTACCTTTCTTCGGCGGGATACCTGTCACAGGTGCGATAGCACGCACAATGACAAACATCACCAACGGAGGACGCACACCGGTAGCCGGCATAGTCCATGCCCTGGTGCTCCTGCTAATATACATATTCTTGATGCCGCTCATATACCACGTGCCTATGGCCTGCCTTGGGGCAGTGCTGATGGTCGTAGCCTACAACATGAGCGGATGGCGCACCATCCGCGGCATACTCAAAGCCCCGAAGAGCGACATATCCGTGCTGCTTGTCACATTCCTGCTCACCGTAATATTCGACCTTACGATAGCCATTGAGATTGGCTTGCTTCTGGCAGTGTTGCTATTCCTCCGCCGTGTAATGGAAAACACCCAGGTAAAGGTATACTCCGAACAACTCGATGTGGCCGAAGGTACTGACCTCGACTCATCGCACCACGAGATGCTAGACGTAGCCCCGGGTGTACAGGTGTATGAAATCGATGGTCCGTTCTTCTTTGGAGTAGCCACAAAATTCGACGAGATGATGCGCAATGCATCCAGCACCCCGCTTGTAAGGATAATAAGGATGCGCAAAGTGTCATTCATCGACTCCACCGGCCTGCACAACCTAGAACTGCTGATCGACTCATCGCACAAGGAAGGCACTCATGTGGTCCTGTCCGGGGTAAACGAGTCGGTGCGGACTGTGCTCGTAAATACCGGAATCAGCCGCATGATAGGCAACGACCACATATGCGACCACATTTCCAAGGCTGTGATAATGGCAAACAGCCTTGTGGACGACATCCGGAAACAGAAACAGGACAATACCATGCGCTAAAGCGCTCATGTAAACGTCCGTTCACAAAAAAAATCACAAATTTATTTGACGATACAAAAATTAGTACTACCTTTGTACCGTTTTTGAAGCAAAAGAAAAAATCGTTTAATTTATTTAATCAAAAAGAAAATGAAAAAGTTAGTATTGTTACTTGCTGTTGCTTTCAGCGCTAGCATGTTCTCTTGCGGCGGTGGCCAGAAGGAAATGTCTCACCAGGATTCTATCGACAGCGGCCTGATCGTTGTTGAAGAAGTTACTGAAATCGTTGAGACTGTAGTAGCAGACACCTGCGCTACCGATTCTTGCTGCGCTGACTCTGCAAAGGCCGAATAATCTCGACTTTTAAGCAATAAACAGCCATAAAGGATAAAAGACGGCCTCGCCATTACGGCGAGGCCGTCTTTCTGCATGCGTAAGCCTTGTTTTAACCGAATTTAACCGCCATGGCTAAAACATTTTTTGTTAATTTTGCATTGCAGAATAGGTACAATATATTAATACATCACTTACACATGCCACAGGTTACAGAAAAAATGGCGCTCGACTACCATAGCCAGCCGCGCCCGGGTAAGATAGAGACAATCCCGACAAAACCATACTCATCCCAGCAGGACCTGGCCCTGGCCTATTCACCGGGAGTGGCCTATCCTTGCCTCGAAATAGAGAAAGACCCAGCCGGGGCTTATTCCTACACCAACAAGGGGAACCTCGTAGCGGTGATATCCAACGGTACAGCCGTGCTGGGACTAGGAGATATCGGACCTCTTGCCGGAAAACCGGTGATGGAAGGGAAAGCCCTGCTGTTCAAGATTTTTGCAGGCCTTGACTGTTTCGATATCGAAGTTAATGAAAAAGACCCCGAAAAATTCATCTCCATAGTAAAGGCCATAGCCCCTACATTCGGCGGAATCAACCTTGAGGACATAAAAGCCCCTGAATGTTTTGAGATTGAACGCAGGCTGCGTGAAGAGCTCCCGATACCGGTGATGCACGACGACCAGCACGGCACGGCCATAATATCGGCAGCCGGACTGCTCAACGCACTTGAGCTCCAAGGCAAAAAGATAGAGGACATAAAGCTTGTAGTCAACGGGGCAGGTGCAGCAGCAGTATCATGCACAAGGCTCTACATAGCCATGGGCGTAAAAAAGGAAAACGTGGTGATGTGCGACTCCAAGGGGGTAATCTCGACATCACGCAAGAACCTGAACAGCCAGAAGGCAGAATTTGCCACCAGCCGTAACGTGTCGACACTGGAAGAGGCCATGCGCGATGCGGATGTGTTCCTAGGACTCTCCGTAGCCGATGTCATTACCCCTGAGATGGTGAAATCAATGGCGCCACGCCCCATAGTATTTGCCCTGGCTAACCCCAACCCGGAAATATCCTACGACCTGGCCATGTCATCGCGTGACGACATAATATTCGCCACAGGACGCTCCGACTATCCCAACCAGATAAACAACGTGCTCGGATTTCCTTACATATTCCGTGGGGCACTAGATTCTGGGGCGGCCACAATCAACGAAGAGATGAAGCTGGCAGCCGTACATGCCATCGCCCGCCTGGCAAAACGGCCCGTGCCGGCTGTCGTAAATGCGGCATACGACATGAAAGGCATGTGTTTCGGCAAAGAATACATCCTGCCGAAACCCCTCGACCCGCGCCTGCTCACCGCAGTAGCCCCCGCAGTGGCCAAGGCTGCAATGGAAAGCGGCACAGCCAGAACCCCCATAAAGGACTGGCACAAGTATGAAAACGACCTGCGCACACGCATGGGATACGAAAACAAGATGATGATGAACTTCATCGAAGAGGCCCGTCTCAATCCCAAACGCGTAGTGTTCGGGGAAGCCAATACCGACAACATGCTGCGTGCAGCCGTAGCCGCCTGCCGTGACGGGATAGCACAGCCCATACTCCTTGGAAATGAGGAAATGATCTCCAAACGTGCCGCAAGGCTCGGCCTGGACATATCCCGGCTGGAAATCGTAAATTTGCGCCATGACCGCGAGGCCGGACGCCGAAGCCGTTTCGCCCACCTGCTGGCCGACCGCAGGGCACGGCAGGGCATGACCTACGACCAGGCCCTGGAAAAAATGTTTGACCGCAACTATTTCGGCATGATGATGGTGGAGACTGGGGAAGCCGATGCCTTCATCGCCGGTACATACTCAGGAGGACACGAAGCAGCCGACATTGCAAAGACCGTAATCGGCATACGCCCGTCATACGGACATTTCGCTTCGCTGCACATCCTGAACACTAAACGGGGTGTATATTTCCTTGCCGACACAATGATCAACGAGACCGCAGACGAGGACACACTCTACGATGTAAGCCGCCTGGCACGCAACGCAGTGGAATATTTCGCACGCGAACCGAGGATGGCCCTGGTATCATACAGCAACTTCGGGTCAAACGAGGAGAAGGAATGCTGCATGGTGAGACGCGTGGTAGAAAGGCTGCACAGCCAGTACCCCGACCTACCTGTCGACGGCGAAATGCAAGTGCACTACGCCCTAAACCGTGAACTCCGCGACAGCAAGTACCCATTCACAAGGCTAAAAGGCAAAGATGTCAACACCCTTGTGTTCCCCAACCTCTCCGCAGCCAACACCACCTTGAGAATGATGCTGGAAATGGGTGTCGGTGAGGCGATAGGCCCTATACAGGTCGGCCTGCAGAAGCCGGTACATTTCATAAACGTAGACTCACCCGTGCGCGACATAATCAACCTTACGACCATAGCCGTGCTCGATGCCGGAGTGATGGAACGCGTCAATACCGGGGACTCCACATACGAGGACAAATGACGCCTTTTAGACAACCCATATTGAATATATGGATAAAAGGTATGGATAATTATATCTAAATTGCACATAAAATACACCAGACAGACATGGCAAAAGTAGGTGATACTGTAAGATTCCTCAACTCCATCGGAGGAGGCCGCATAATCAGGATAAAGGACAATATAGCATATGTCGAAGAAGAGGATGGCTTCGAGACTCCCGTGCTGCTCCGCGAATGCGTAGTTGTGACAGCGGCCGGACAGGACACTCCACGCCCGCAGGCATCAACAAGGAACACTCCCCCATTACCAAGCAAGGACACAACCCCACAGCAGGCGGCATCATCTTCCACCGACATGGAGATTGTCGAGACAAAGGGTGGCGACAGGCTCAACATAGTCCTCGCCTACGAACCACGCGACATAAAGCGTCTAAGCGACACATCATTTGACGTATACCTGGTCAACGACTCCAACTACTACCTGTACTTCACATACCTGACCCGCAGCGACACATCATCAGGATGGACAGCACGCTACAGCGGAATAGTAGAGCCCAACATACAGATCCTCATCGATGAAGTCCACACATCCGACCTCCCCGGCCTTGACAAGGCAGCAGTGCAGTATGTAGCATTCAAACAGGACAAGGAATTCGGCCTCAAACAGCCGGCAAGCGTGGAATGGAGGATAGACACAACAAAATTCGCAAAGCTCCACTGCTTCCACTCCAACCCGTACTTCGACTGCGAGGTCATAGCCTACGACATCGTAAGGGATGATGTGCCCGCACGCCAGAACACAATCGATCCGAAGGCCATCACTGAAGGCATACGGCAAAAGAAATCCGACATACGTCAGGGCCAAAGGAAACAAGTGTCAAAAAAGGCCTCACGTCCAGGAGTGATCGAAGTAGACCTGCATATTGATGAACTTGTGGACTCGACAAGAGGCCTCTCAAACGCCGACATGCTCAACCTCCAGGTCGACAAATTCCGGGAAGTGATGGATGCCAACCTCAAGAGCCACGGTACAAAAATCATCTTCATACATGGCAAAGGCGAAGGCGTACTGCGCCAGGCTCTGATGAAGGAGCTAAACCACCGCTACAAAGGGCACGAAGTACAGGACGCATCATTCCGTGAATACGGTTACGGCGCCACGCAAGTCACCATAAGATGATAATATGTTTCTCCGGCACAGGCAACAGCCTCAAATGTGCCCTTGCCCTAAAGGAGGCTCTGCCAGTTAACTGGCAGAGCCTCACAATGATCAGTTCTCAGAACCTCGCCAGCCCTTCCGTCACCCTGGCGGCAGAACCGGACGAACCTGTCATCTGGATATTCCCGACATACAGCTGGGGAGTCCCGCCTATAGTCCTGAGATTCCTGGAAATATGTACATGTACCCGTCCCGATGCCCTGCACCACGCAGTGGTGACATATGGCGACGATGCCGGCAACCTTGCATCGCAATGGCACAGACGGCTACAGCGTAAAAATCTCACACCTGGCGGGGTCTACGGCATAAGGATGCCCAATACCTACACCCTGATGAAAGGCTTCGATACCGACCCTTCAGACATCGTAAAGGAAAAACTTGCCGCCATACCCGCCCGGATAGCAGAAATAGCAAAAGCGATAAAGGCAGGCAGCACACTTATCGACATCACTGCCGGGAAGCACCCCTGGATAAAGACAGCAATAATCTACCCGTATTTTACAAGGATGTGCATGTCACCGCGTCCGTTCCACCCCACTACAAGCTGTGTAGGTTGCGGACGTTGTGCACTTTCATGTCCGCTGTCCAACATAAAGATGGAAGCCGACCTGCCGCACTGGGGCAACAACTGTGCCCTGTGCCTGCGTTGTTACCATATATGCCCCCACCACGCAGTGGCTTACGGAAAAGCCACAAAAGGCAAGGGACAATACCTGTGTCCTGACGTTCAGCTTCCCAGCCCCAACAAACGGGCCACTCCTGGCATAGCCCCGAAGTCTGTCTGATCAGGCGTTGCAGGCACTACCGATATGTAATTATGTGAAAGCCAATACTCATCAGTATCGACCGCATCCGGCTCATCATTACAGAAACGGCCTGTAAGCCAATAGAACGGCTTACCGTTCGGATCAAGGTAGCGGCGGTACTCCTCGCTCCAGTGCCCGCGCGCAGCACGGCACACCTTTATACCTTCAGGCACAACCTTCGCCGGTATATTGACATTGAGGCACACACCATGCGGAAGCCCCGAGGCCAGCACCTTTTCAACGATCGAACGCACAAAAGGCAGCCCCATCGAAAAATCGGCCTTAAGGGAATGGTGCAAAAGCGAGAAGCCGACCGACGGTACACCGACAGTACAACCTTCAATTGCAGCCCCCATCGTACCCGAATAAGTTATGGCATTCCCTGAATTGCTTCCGTGGTTTATACCTGAAAGAAGCAGCGACGGCTTCCGTGGCACAACCGCATGTAACCCAAGCTTCACACAATCCACCGGAGTGCCGCTCACAGAAAACACCCTTGCGCCATGATAGTCAGGGTGCTCGGTTATACGCAACGGACGGTTCACAGACAACGATGACGATTGCCCAGACTGTGGGTCATCTGGAGCAACTACAATCACATCCCCGAGACCACTGACCGCCTCAATAAGGCAATGCAGCCCTTTGGCCTCTATACTGTCATCATTTGTTATCAATATCAACGGGCGTGGTGTATCCATATATAAAATCTGTTTTTCTAATTTAACAATCCAAACTATAACCCTCCGGCAGATACTGCGCAACATCGCGCCCGTGCGCCATAAGGTCGCGCACCACCGTTGACGACAGCCAACTGTATTCAGGAAGCGAGAAAACCAGTACCGTCTCCAGGCCGCCGATGCCACGGTTGGCATCAGCCAACGTTCGCTCATACTCAAAATCCTTCACCGACCTCACCCCACGGAGCAGGAAACGTGCGCCGGCCTCTCGGGCCACATCGACAGTCAGGCCGCCGTATGCCACCACATCCACCCTGGGTTCATCGGCATAGACACGCCTGATGGCCTCCACTGCAGGTATCGAAGGCGGCATTCCTTTCTCGATATTCACACCAACCGCTATGACAATCCTGTCAAACAACGGCAACGACCGCTCCACAACTGAGGCATGGCCCAACGTGAAAGGATTGAACGTGCCCGGGAACAAAGCCACACGCCCAACAGGCGCATCATCATGAAATCTGTGAGTCATCTTCAACCACAAGGTTATTGATTATGAAATTCTGGCGGTCCATCGTATTCTTGCCCATATAGAACTCAAGCAGCTCCGCCACGGCATCCTCTTTCCGGAGTGTCACCCTGTCCAGACGCATATCCGGGCCGATGAACCCCCGGAACTCCTCCGGCGATATCTCTCCAAGTCCCTTGAAGCGGGTTATCTCCGCATTCACACCCAGGCGGTCGATCGCAGTTACCCGCTCCTCATCCGAATAGCAGTAATAAGTCTCTTCCGGGCCTTTCGACTTCTTGCCGGAACGGCGGGCCGTCAACTTATTGCGCACACGGAAAAGCGGTGTCTGGAGCACATACACATGCCCCTTCTTTATCAGGTCCGGGAAAAACTGGAGAAAGAACGTGATCAGAAGCAGACGTATATGCATACCGTCCACATCGGCATCGGTCGCTATTATCACCTTGTTGTATCTCAGGTTGTCGATATCATCCTCTATGTTCAATGCAGCCTGGAGAAGGTTGAACTCATCATTGGTGTATACAATCTTGCGCGTCAGCCCATATGTGTTCAGCGGCTTACCGCGCAGCGAGAACACAGCCTGGGTCTCCACATTGCGTATCTTGGTGATAGAGCCGGCCGCAGAATCGCCCTCGGTGATGAATATCGAAGAGGAAAAACGCTTTTTCTCGTCAGCCTTGGCATCATTGAGGTGGATACGGCAATCAAGCAGCTTCTTGTTATGAAGATTCACCTTCTTGGCCTTCTCCCGCGCTATTTTTGCCACACCAGCCATTGCCTTGCGCTCACGCTCGCTATCCTGTATCTTCCGTAGCATCGCCTCTGCCGTATCAGGTTCACGGTGAAGGTAATTGTCAAGCTCATGCTTAAGGAAGTCGCTTACAAACTTTGACACCGTAGGCCCGTTTGGCCCAATGTCCCGCGACCCCAGTTTCGTTTTTGTCTGCGACTCGAATACCGGCTCCTCGACCTTAACCGATACCGCCGCTATCATACCGTTCCGGATATCGGGATAATCGAAATTCTTCTCATAATACTCCTTTATGGTACGCGCCACGGCCTCCTTGAATGCTGTAAGGTGAGTACCGCCCTGTGTAGTATGCTGCCCGTTGACGAACGTATAATACTCCTCGCCATACTGGTCGGCATGCGTGAGCGCAATCTCGATATCGTCACCCGAGAGATGTATCAAAGGATACAGCGGCTCTTTGGTCATATTCTCCCTCAGCAGGTCAAGAAGCCCGTTGCGCGACACCATCCTGCGGCCGTTGTACACAATGGCCAGGCCCGTATTGAGGAACGTATAGTTCTTGAGCAACGGCACAATATACTCATCGCGATAGGCATATTCACGGAACACAGCCATATCCGGCGTAAACTGGACCCGCGTGCCGTTAGGCTCTTCTGTAGGTACGATATCAGTCTGGTCCAACAGCACCCCCTTTGAAAACCGGGCACGCTTCATCATACCGTCGCGCACACTCATGATTTCAAAGCTTCCGCTCAACGCATTGACAGCCTTTATGCCGACACCGTTAAGGCCCACCGACTTCTTGAACGCCTTAGAATCATACTTCGCCCCGGTATTCATCTTAGATGCCACATCGATAACCGAGCCCAGGGGCACACCGCGTCCATAATCGCGCACCGTCACAGTCGAACCCGTAATGTCCACATCAATCTGGCGGCCATACCCCATCATGTGTTCGTCTATGGAATTGTCAAGCACCTCCTTAAGCAGAACATAGATTCCGTCATCAGAATTTGTGCCGTCACCGAGTTTGCCTATGTACATGCCCGGACGCAGCCGGATATGTTCCTGCCACTCCATGGTCTTGATGTTGTCCTCATTATACTGGACATCCACGGCAGGGACATCGTTGACCGGGATTATCATCTCCGATGCCTCCATTTCCAACTTGCCGGTGGCGTCAGCAGGATTTAAGCTATCGTTAAAGTCTTGTGCCATTGCGGGTAAATAATCTATTATTCCACAAATTTACAAAAAATCCACGACATTTCCATCCATACGCAACACAGTTAAGCCTTTTTACCAGGAGCACCCGGAAAATAAAACCGTAACCACACACGTTTATCAATATAATGACGGCACTTACAATAGTAATACCGGTCTACAACCGCGCCGGGATAGTAGGACGCACCCTGGAAAGCATCGAGGCTCAGTCATGGCGTCCGCTTAATGTGGTGTTGGTCGACAATGGATCGACCGACGGCACATATGGCGTGCTATCCCGATGGAAAGACAGCTGCAAGGCATCCGGAATAAATGTCACCCTAGTCAAAGAGCCTATCCCCGGCGCGGCGGCTGCCCGCAACAGGGGGCTAATGGAAGTGTCCACCCCATGGGTGATGCATTTCGACAGCGATGACGCCATGCGCCCCGGCCATATCGAACGTATCGAAAAGGCAATCGCCGGCAACCCTACGGCAGGAATCATCGGCTGGGATGTCATGGTACACCGTAACGACGGCGACCACCGGTATGGATTCAAGGCAAACGATGCCCTATACAACGCACTGTTCCACGGCACAATGGCTACACTCAGGTGGGCCGCCACTGTAAAGCTAGTAAGGGGTGCCGGCATGTGGAATCCGGATGTCAAAGGTTGGGACGACTCCGAACTTGGAATACGCATGCTGGCCCTAAAGCCAAAAGCCATATATCTGCGCAACCATATAGGCGCTGACGTATATGCATCAAGCGAAAGCATTACCGGCACTGGATACGCCATATGCGCATCACGGTGGGAACACTCATTGGACTGCATGGAAAACTCAATACCCGGCCTCCGGTGGCGACGCCGTGTCAACCTCATGCGCGCCATCCTTGCCGGACTGTACATGCGCGAGGAATGCCCCGAAGCCGCCAACCTGCTCATAGGCAAAGTCATGGCATCAGAAAAGAGCACTCTATACCGCACTCTGTACAATATATCATACCGAATGACATCATCCGGACACCGCGGCGCGGCAAGGTTGATGCGGCCGTTCTTTTAACGCCCTACACATGAAGATTCTGCTACTAGGAGACGCAAGCAACTACCACGCCACGCTGGCCCACGCACTCAGACTTGAAGGCCATGATGTGACCCTGGCCTCATCCGGTTCAGGGTGGATGCGCACACACCGCGACATAGACATATCACGCAAAAATGGCAAACTCGGTGGCGCAATCCTGTGGGCACGGCTAAACACTGTGCTGTCCTCCAGGCTAAAAGGGTACGATGTGGTGCAGCTGTCAAACCCGGTATTCATTGAACAGAGGCCGCAAAGGGTAGAAGCGATGTTCCGGAAGCTCAGGCGCGATAACGGAGGCGTATTCCTGACCGCACTGGGCACAGACACTCCATATGTCGACATGTGCCTTGACCGCAAAAATTGCCCGCTACGCTACAGCGAATGGCATATCGGCCAAGAGACCTCGCCATACATGAAGACCCACTCCGGGACGGCACAAGCGTGGCAGGCCGCTCCCCTACGGAATCTATGCGACATTATATATAACGGCTCTGACGGAGTGTTGACGGCGCTCTACGAATACCACCTGGGCTGCACCCGCTTGCTGCCAGGCCATATGGTGCAATACGCAGGGATACCAATCCCCACACAGCCGGAAAATCCCGGCGATGCCAATGACATAGGAACTGTGAACCTGTTCATTGGCCGCCACCGAGACCGTATGGCAGAGAAAGGCACTGACATACTAGAGGATGTAGCACGCCAGGTAGCCGCAGCACGCCCCGGCAGATGCCGTCTGGACATAGTGGAAAACCGACCATACTCCGAATACATATCACTCCTCAACAGGGCCGACATCGTATTCGACCAACTATACTCATATACCCCGGCCACCAATGCCCTCCTGGCAATGTCAATGGGAAAAGTTACCGTTAGCGGGGGGGAGGAAGATTTCTACAATTTTATCGGCGAAAGCAAGCTACGCCCCATCGTAAACGCAAACCCCGCCGACACCGGACAGCTTATCAGTGAACTGACATCGATTGTCGACAACCCTGACAGGATAAAGCAGCTCGGACGGCAAGGGCGCATGTTTGTAAGACGCCACAACGATGCCTCAGTTGTGGCTAAACGCTTCACGGATTTTTGGGAAAGGAGGCTAAGGTGAAGACAGGCGTCATTTTACAGGTGCTGATCTGCACCTGCGGGGAAACGGGGCTTGAAAAAGTTGCGGCAATGACACTTCCGCAGGCAGCCGGGATCGGATATCTGGTAAGCATCCAGGCCAAAACCATGCCCCCAGTTCCTGAAAGCATAGCCACAAGGGAAGACTTAGCCATTTTCCATACCTGCACACACGGCCTAAGCCTCAACCGCAACCATGCCATCGCCCATTCCACCGCCCCATTGTGCCTTATCGCCGATGACGATCTGCACTATAATGCCGGAGGACTCCAAGCAGTCATCGACACCTTCAGCAAACACCCTGAGACAGACATAGCGGCATTCAGCCATACCGGAGGCGACAACAAATATTTCCCATCCTACGGATTCGACATGTCGCGCCCCCCCAAAGGCTACTACCTCACATCGTTCGAGATTGCATTCCGGCGCAGCAGCGTCACCGGATGCGGGATAAGGTTCAACGAATTTTTCGGTCTGGGATGCGACAGATTCGGCAGCGGTGAGGAGGACATATGGATGGCCGACTGTCTCCGCAGCGGACTAAAAGCCCGCTTCTTCCCAGTGGATATCGTAACCCACCCTGGACGTACCACCGGAACATCACGTCAAGGCACAGAATCCGTACTCCGGGCACAGGGCGCGGTTATAGCATATACATATGGCGCAAGTTCACTGCCACGCACGATATTGAAAGCCTTCCGCGCATCACGCTCATCCGGAACAAGCCTATTGAAGTGCGCACGTGCCGCAATCGAAGGATGGCTCACAGCCAAATTCAAGCCAGGCTCAATAGGACTTAAGAGGCTACCCCAATGTCAATGAAGAGCAGCGCACAGGGGCGACAAGCTCGGCGGCGGCACGCAGCCTCTCAGGGGTGATATCCATAATCCGCTCCGCAACCTGCGGAACAGTCAGCGCACGCCCGTGGTACATGACCGCACGCCCCATTGACAGGGCAGACTGTTCCCTATTGTCCCGCGAAAGCGTAAGCTGGCCTATATATTGCCGGGCATAAGCCGCCAGCCGCCTCTCAGGAAGTGCCGTTTCTGCCAGGCGCTCCAACTGGTTATGCACAATACGCCGGCAACGTCCGCAGTCATGCGGGTCACATCCGTAATACACTGTAAATAGGCCTGTATCACTGAAGAGCGTGGTCGATGCCTCAACCGTATACACAAGCCCGCTGCGCTCACGCAAGGCAAGGTTAAGCAACGAGTTCATGCCAGGGCCTCCTATTATGTTCGTAAGCAAGGCCATAGGATACACATTGTCGCCATATATCCCCGGGACAGTAGCACCGGTCACAACATGCGACTGATGCGAACCTATATTTCGGACCTCATTGAAAATATCATACACCGGCACGGCCACATCATGGGCTACCGGAGCTGCGGCACTCATGCCACCGAACCTACGTTCAGCCATACGGACCACCTTTTCCACCGGCTCTGGACCGGCGTAAAAGAACACCATGTTTCCCGGCACATAGTACCTGTCCATAAATTCACGACAACGCAACGTATCAAAATTGCGCAACGTGTCCACCGTTCCCAGTATATTGTGGCCAAGCCCAGTCCCTTTGTATACGATATCCTCAAAATCGTCATATACGGCTTCCGACGGCGAATCGAGGTAAGAATTTATCTCATCCGCCACCACCTCGCGCTCCTTGTCAAGTTCGTTATCAGGAAATACCGATGCGGTAAGCAGATCGGCTATAAGCTCCACCGCCCTGGCCGCATTTCCTGCCGGGAAAGAAGAATACACAACGGTCTCCTCCTTTGTCGTATACGCGTTAAGTTCCCCGCCGACAGCCTCCATGCGGTTGATGATATGCCATGAGCGCCGGCGTGCAGTTCCCTTGAAGATAGTATGCTCTATGAAATGGGCAAGGCCGTAATCCTGCAGGGACTCATCACGGCTTCCAACCCTGGTCACCACCCCGCAATACTCACCGCATCCGGCCATATGACGTGCGTGGACTATCCTCAGCCCATTGCCAAGGGTATGGTAAGAATATTGTTCCATTGAATCACTCAGGGTCAACCCATTGTCCGGAATCGCGTATCAGCTCTACAAGCCGCCCAATAGCTTCCTGCTGGGGTATGTTCTTCTCTATGCACTCCTTGCCACGGTACAGGCTTATATGTCCGGCAGAAGCCCCGACATATCCGAAATCGGCATCGGCCATCTCGCCTGGCCCGTTTACAATACATCCCATAACCCCTATTTTCAAGCCCTTGAGATGCGATGTGGCCGCCTTGACATCGCGCAGTGTCGACCGGAGATCAAAAAGCGTACGCCCACATCCCGGACATGCTATATACTCCGTCTTGGATGTACGGCAACGCGCCGCTTGCAGTATGCCAAGCGACAGCCGTGAAAGCTCGTCAGCCGAGAGCGCGGGCGCATCGATCCATATACCGTCGTGCATTCCTGCCATCAGTATACGTCCGAAGTCAACGGCAGCGGCAATGGCCACCTCTTCAAATGTAGTGCCTTCATATCCGAGCCGTACTATCACCGGGGCTTCGATACCGCGGGCAATCATGGAATGCAGCGCGGCTAGGATCTCAGCCGGCGCATTCCTGTGAGAAGAATACAGCACCAATGGCTCAGCCTGAGATATGCCTTCTGGCACGGCCGATGCATCGACGCTCCTCAGACGTGTCGCCTCCTCAACCGACAGGTCTACCCCGACAGCCACAGGCACGTTTCCGCCGCCTATGTCACCAACCGCCACGGAATGCCGGCGAGCCGGTGCTTCATGGCAATATCCGGGCGCTTCATCACCCTTTACCGAAGGAGCGTCGGCACGATAATTAACATGATCGACAATAGCCTTGGCCACAGGCACTTCACATGCAGGATCTTCACTGAGCGACACCCTTATCGTATCGCCGATACCTTCCGAAAGAAGCGCGCCGATACCGACAGCCGACTTGACACGCCCGTCTTCGCCGTCACCGGCCTCGGTGACCCCAAGATGCAGCGGAAACGCCATGCCCTCGGCGTCCATAGCCTTCACCAGGCGGCGCACGGTCTCCACCATCACCACCGTATTTGATGCCTTGATGGATATGACCACGTCCATGAAGCCTTCCGACACGCATACACGCAGATACTCCATGGCACTTTTAACCATACCTGCAGGCGTATCTCCGTAACGGCTCATTATACGGTCGGACAGCGACCCATGGTTGACGCCTATACGGATGGCTGTCCCGTGGCTACGGCAAAGTTCAAGAAAAGGCACAAAAGCCTCGCGTATACGCTGAAGCTCAGCGGCATATTCGCCGTCAGTATATTCCAGATGCTTGAACACACGCCCGGGATCGACAAAATTACCCGGGTTTATACGTACCTTCTCCACTTCCGCGGCAGCGGCAAAAGCGGCCCGCGGATTGAAATGTATATCGGCCACCAACGGTATATCATACCCCCGCCTGCGCAATTCGCCACGGATAACGCCCATATTCTGCGCTTCCCTTACCCCCTGTGCGGTAAGGCGCACGATATCAGCACCTGCATCGGCTATCGACATGCACTGCGCCACAGATGCCTCAGTGTCCATTGTCGAAGTCGAGGTCATTGACTGCAACCTTACAGGGTACATGCCACCTATGGACACATGTCCAACTTTGGCCGTCACCGTCGGGCGGCGGCAATAATCAAATACACTCATAACGCAACCTCCTGTCCGGACAGAGATATCAGTTTGTCTTGAATTTATATTCCAGCTGCGACAGCTCGGCATTTGCCTTTACAATCTTCTCGCTAAGGGTCAAACGGTATTTGTCCAGACGTCCGGCCACAGCCTCATCGGAAAGGGCAAGCATCTCAACTGCCAGCAACGCGGCATTGAGCGCACCGTTTATGCCTACAGTGGCCACAGTGATACCGGGAGGCATCTGTACAATCGACAAAAGGGCATCCTCACCCTGAAGGGTCGAATTGATAGGTATGCCAATGACCGGAAGGGTGGTCATTGCGGCAATTACACCAGGCAGGGCCGCTGCCATCCCTGCTGCTGCTATAATCACCTTAAGCCCACGGCCACGGGCATTGCGGGCAAAATCCTCTACCTCAGCCGGCGTACGGTGCGCGCTGAGGGCATGCATCTCGAACGGGATCTCCATCTCGTCAAGAAAGGCCGCAGCCTTCTTCAAAATAGGCAGATCGGAAGTGCTGCCCATGATAATGCTTACTAACGGTTTCATTTTATTTAGTCAAAATTATGTCAATCATATCCACATCAGCAGCAGGACAGCACTGAATCCCAACGCATAGCCTGCCGCCACCTGCAAAAGGGTATGCGCTCCCAGTATCAGGCGCGCTGTCCCGGTAAGCCCGGCAATCAAAGCCCCAGCAGTGAGCCACGGCATAAAGTAGTATTCGTTAAGTCCGGCTGCAGCGATATAGAACAACACTGCAAACAGGCCTCCTACAGCCGTTGCATGTGCGCTTATCTTCCAAAAGAAGTTGACGGCGAATGCCACAAGCGTAGCCAATGATGCCCCAAGGAAAAATCCGCTCAGCCACCCGGGAGCATGGGCATTTCCCATAATCATGCCGACTATGCAATAGCATACCACAGCCACTGGGTACAGCATATAACGCTGACGGCGGGAACGCACACGCGTGTCGGCTATCTTGCCGAGGCGCACCAGCGCAATAAGGACAGCCAAAGGCACAAAGCATGTAAGCCCCAGCACCACTGCGGCCGATGACAGCCATGTCCCTTCGGGCAATACGTTTAAAGGTGTGGCCCACAACGCCACCATCATACAGTAGGTAGGGGTCAGCAATGGGGAAAACACTGCCGAAACATATGAAGCAGTACGGTAAAGCCAGGCGTTACTCGGATTCTCACAGGCATCCGGACTTGGCTGCTGAGATGCCTGCACCGTATCCGCCGGCGCTTCAGGTGTATCATAATATGATGTGGTACAATCAAAATCCTGCATATTATCGAATACTAAATTTATACTCTATACTTTTTTCCTCAGCCTGGCTACAGGGAGGCCCAATTTCTCCTCACGGTACTTTGCCACCGTCCTGCGGGCAAGCACATATCCGCGCCGTTCCATCTCTTCTCTCAAAGCCTCATCGGACAGCGGCCTACTCTTGTCCTCTCCGTCTATCACATCCTTCAGCTCAGCCAGCACACGGTGTATCGAGCCATCGGTATCTCCGGACGGACGTTCGGAAAAGAACATCTTCAACGGATATATGCCCGAACGTGTGCTCACATATTTACCTGATGTGGCACGTGAAATCACCGAGAGGTCCTGCCCTGTGATGTCGGCTATATCACGGAGTACCATCGGCCTTATCTTACCGGGCTCATCCGTCAGGAAAAAGCTTCGCTGTATCCTGACGATAGCCTCCATTGTCCTTAGCAAAGTATCGCCACGCATCTTCAACAGGCGCATGAACAGTTCCGCTTCATCGTGATGGTGCTTGACAAAAGTCCGGGCCACCTCTTCGCGGGTATTACGCCTGCGTCCGGGCGAAGCCGTGCCGTCAAGCGAGAATGTGCTAGCAATGGCAAGTTCCGGATACTGCGCCGTCAGAGACACGGTCACATTTCCGTCCTCTACATCCACTGCAAAATCCGGATATATGGCCGATGCGGCATCATCCAGACGTGAAGCGCCGAACTGAGCCCCTGGCTTAGGGTTCAAGGTGTGTATCAGGTCATCAGCAGCACGGAGAACTTCCGGACTTACCCCAAGATGCGCCCTGAGACGGTCAAAGCGTTTGTTGGAATACATGTCATAATAGTGGGCTATGATCTCTGTGGCCGTATCGACTTCCCTGGAAGGGGGCATGCGCTTCAGTTGTAGAAGCAGGCAGTCGCGCAGGTCCACAGCACCGATCCCGGCAGGGTCCAGGGAACGTACTATATCGTATGCCTTCTGTACGTCATCACGCGACACATCAATGCCTGCCGAAAACGCCAGGTCGTTGACAATCTCATATGGCGTACGCGTAAGGCGTCCGTTACTGTCTATATTCCCGATTATATACATGGCGACATCACGTACAATACCGCTGATTTCAAGTTCGCCCAGCTGAGATTGCAGATATCCTATAAGCGACTCCTCCTCTGCTACAGGATATATGCCGGCAGAAGTGCCGCCACAACCCGCCATCGACATGCCGGACGGGATCATGTCATCGTCATCAGGATAGTCTGTATCCATGTCAGTATCCCCTGAGGCCTGGCCACCATCATCACCGGAATCGGACATATCGCCTGAATCACCGGCATGAGGCCCGTCAACGCTCTCAAGGGCAGGATTTTCTGCCAATGCATGCCTCACTTCCTCCTCTATTTCAGGGGTAGTCATCTCCAACATCCTGACAAACTGCACCTGCATCGGTGTCAACCGTTGCTGCATACGTATCTCCTGTGTCTGACGCAATGAATCTGGCATGATGTGGTGTCGGTTTATTGACACAAAATTACTCAGAAAATACAAAAAACCACCCAAGCTACACCTTAAAAATACAAAAAGGGGTTAAATACTCCGCAAATTCACCAATTCTGCGTAAATTTGCAGACATAACAGTGATAAAAAACAAAGCCACAGACATCATGACCGATCCAATGTCTCTCCTGCCGCAAGACCCTGTAATGCTAATGAGCTACATCAACACCAAGCTCCGCGATGTGTACCATTCACTGGATGCTTTGTGTGACGACATGCATATACAACGCCCCGAGCTGGAAACCCGGCTGGCGGAGGCAGGATTCACATACGACCCGGATGTCAACAAATTCTGGTAAATGGAGGACTATCTAGAAAAACTTAATCCACAGCAACGTGAGGCTGTCGCATATCTTGACGGACCTGAGCTGGTAATTGCCGGCGCCGGTTCTGGAAAGACACGTGTACTCACATACAAGATCGTGCACCTGTTGGCCCGTGGATTCGAGCCATGGCGCATCATGGCGCTAACGTTCACCAACAAGGCTGCCAGGGAAATGCGCGAACGAATCACGGCGCTCACAGGCGCTTCGACGGCATCAAAGCTGTGGATGGGTACATTCCATTCAATATTCGCCCGAATATTGCGTCTCAACGCTGAGCGTATAGGGTTCAAGCCAGGATTCACCATCTACGACTCGGCAGATTCAAAGTCGCTTGTAAAGTCGATAATCAAGGATATGGGGCTTGATGACAAGGTCTACAAGCCGGCCACGGTACTCGGGGCGATATCATCGGCAAAAAATGCCCTGGTGTCGCCGGAAGACTATGCCATGTCGCGTGATGTGACGGAAGCAGACCGAAGGGCAAAACGGCCGCTTACCGCACAAATATACAGGGCATACCGCGACCGCTGCCTGATTGCGGGGGCTATGGACTTCGACGACCTGCTGTACTATACCAATGTTCTGCTGCGCGACAACCCTGACGTGCTGCGCCACTACCAGGAATTTTTCCAATACGTTCTGGTCGACGAATATCAGGACACCAATTTCGCCCAGCACCTTATCGTATCGCAGCTTAGCCGGAATTCACGGATGCTTTGTGTAGTGGGCGATGACGCCCAAAGCATATACTCCTTCCGCGGTGCCAACATACGCAACATACTAAACCTAAAGCAGTCATATCCCGACCTGGCAACGTTCAAACTGGAAAGGAACTACCGTTCCACACAGTGTATAACAGATGCAGCCAACTCCCTGATAGCAAAAAACAAATTCCAGATACCCAAGACGGTGTTCTCCGAAAATGAACAGGGCGCACCGATAGAAGTAGTGGAAAGCTACAGCGACTATGACGAGAGCTACCTGGTGGCCAACCGCATATCACAGGTGAAAATGCGCTCCTCCGACAGCTACGAACAGTTTGCGGTGCTATACCGCACAAACGCCCAGAGCCGTATACTGGAGGAATCTTTGAGGAAACGCAACATACCCTACCGCATATACGGCGGACTATCTTTCTACCAGCGTAAGGAAGTGAAAGACGCCATAGCATATTTCCGGCTATCGATAAACCCTTACGATGACGAAGCCATCAGGCGGATAATCAACACCCCCGCACGCGGGATAGGCGAGACGACCCTTGCAAAAATAACCCGTGCGGCCATAGACAGCGGCGTGGCCTTATGGAGCGTGATTTCTGAACCAGACTCATACGGGCTCGCTGTGAACAGCGGGACAAAACGCAAACTCTCCTTGTTTGCCGAACTGATAAATGAGTTCGCCGGCCTGAACGCCCAGGGCGCTGACGCCGATACAGTAGCCCGGACCGTCATATCCAGGACAGGGCTGCTGACTTCCCTTATAAGCGACACAACCCCGGAAAGCATCTCCAAACAGGAAAATATACAGGAAATCCTCAACTATGTAAAAACATTTGTCGAGGAAAAACGAGAGGAAGGCAACCCCGAAAATGTCAACATGTCCGATTTCCTTGCCGAGGTGTCGCTGGCTACCGACCAGGACACAAAGGAAGACTCCAGCGCCGAAAGGGTGACATTGATGACGGCACATGCCGCAAAAGGCCTGGAATTCAACAACATATTCGTAGTCGGTGTCGAAGAGGAGCTTTTTCCGTCGGCCATGGCCTCGAATTCCCCACAGGAAATAGAGGAGGAAAGACGCCTGCTGTATGTGGCGATAACCCGTGCCAGGAAATTCTGCATGCTATCGTACGCAAAAAGCCGTTTCCGCAACGGACAGACATGCATCACAAGGCCTTCACGCTTCATATCCGACATTGACCGCTCCCACCTTAAAATGGCAATGGGAAGCGATATCACCGCTACAACGTGGACCGACAGCACAAGCCCATACCGGCAGTTCATGCCTCAGAGGATGGCCCAGCCACAGAATTCCGGCCGGACACCACAAGTAGGACACCACAGGCCGCCAATGCCTCCAAAACAGCCGGCCGGCGCATTCGCCATACATACAGCAAGCGAACTGTCGGCAGGTATGCGTATACGCCATGAGCGCTTCGGCCCTGGAGTCATAACCGGGATTGACACAGCCAACCCTGCCTCAGGTGCACGGATCCAAGTGGACTTCGACAACGGCACATCAAAGACCCTCCTGCTTTCATACGCCAAATTTCAGATAATATAATACACCATGCGCCAACACGAGCTCCCTACCCCATACTACATTATATATGAAGACCGGCTACGCCACAACCTGGAACTGATTTCAGACGTGGCCGAACGTGCCGGCGTAAAAATAATAATGGCCTTCAAGGCAAATGCCCTGTGGCGGACGTTCCCAATAATCCGAGAATACATCACCGACTCCACCGCCAGCTCCATCAATGAGATGAAACTCGGCAACGAATTCCTGCGTGGCGACGTTCACAGCTATTGCCCTGCATATACCCCGCAGACCATAGGCGAATACCTACAAGGCTCATCACACCTTACGTTCAATTCACTGTCGCAATGGAAGGCTTATGCCCCGGTGGTGAACAGCTACAATTCACTTGACGGCGTGCGGCACGTATCGCCCGGGCTTAGGGTCAACCCTAAATGCTCGGTAATAGAGACCGACATCTACAATCCTGCCCTTCCAGGCTCACGTTTCGGCGTATCCTCCGCAGAAATCGGTGAAAAGCTACCAGACGGAATAGAAGGCCTGCATTTCCATGCCCTCTGTGAGTCTACATCCTATGACCTTGAAAAGGTGATGGCTGCCTTTGAGGAACAGTTCGGGCATCTGTTGCACCAGGTGAAATGGGTCAATATGGGCGGCGGACACCTGATGACACGTGAAGGATATGACACCGGACATCTTGTAGACTTACTGCGCGGCTTCCGTTCACGGCATCCATGGCTGCAAGTCATACTGGAACCAGGCAGCGCGTTCACCTGGCGTACAGGCGACCTAGTGACATCAGTGGTGGACATAGTAGAGAACGACGGCATAAACACGGCGATTGTCGATGTATCGTTCGCGTGCCATATGCCCGACACCCTGGAAATGCCTTACAAGCCTGCGATATCCGAGGCGGTAGAACCTGCCGAAGGACTGACGCCATACCGGCTCGGAGGCAATTCATGCCTCAGCGGCGACTTCATGGGCGACTGGACGTTCCCGCGACGTCTAGAGAAAGGCGACCGCCTTACCCTTGAGGACATGAACCACTACACAACAGTAAAGACAACTATGTTCAACGGCATACAGCATCCCGACATGGTGCTTTGTGACAGCCATGGTGAATGCCACTACCTTAGGAGGTTCACTTATGATGACTATAAATCGCGCATGAGCTGATTAATTATCCGACCTTACATTAAACGATAAAAGATGCCACGTTTTTCCGTCATAGTACCAGTCTACAACCGTATTGACGAAGTAGCCGACCTCATGGAAAGCCTATCTCGGCAGACATATACCGACTTTGAAGCCATAATAGTAGAGGACGGCTCAAGCGAGCCCTGCAAAGATGTGGTCGAAAGCTATAAAGGCAAGATTGACGCCCATTACCACTACAAGCCAAATGAAGGGCGTTCGATAGCCAGGAATTACGGCATGGAGCGGTCCAAAGGCGACTTCCTCATATTCTTCGACAGCGACTGCGTGATACCTCCAGATTATTTCAAGACGCTGTCGGAAGAGCTTGACAAATGCCCGCTGGACTGTTTCGGAGGGCCTGATGCCGCCCACGACTCTTTCTCCTCCACGCAGAAAGCCATCAACTACTCCATGACATCATTCCTCACTACCGGAGGTATACGCGGAGGCAAGATACAGCTCGAGAAGTTCACTCCGCGCACATTCAACATGGGCTTTTCACGCAAAGTCTACAGCAAGGTGGGCGGATTCAGGGAAATGTTTTCGGAAGACATCGACATGAGCACCCGCATACGACAGGCCGGATTCAATATCGGCCTTATACGCCCTGCCTTCGTATACCATAAACGCCGTGTGGATTTCCGGAAATTCCTGCGACAGGTATATGTGTTCGGCATGTCGCGCATTACCCTTAAGCTCCTGTATCCTGACTCTCTGAAAGCGGTGCACCTGATGCCGGCGGCATTTGTGGCCGGACTGGTGGCAATGGCCATACTTGGCATTGCCGTAAGCCCCTGGTTCTTGCTGCCCGTAGGCATATATTTCCTGGCCATATTCGTCTGTGCGCTGTTTGCGACAAGATCCGCTGTCATAGCTGCAAAGGCCGTACCTGCCAGCTTCATACAGCTTGCCGGATACGGATGCGGGTTCATCCAGGCATTCTTTACCAAGATAGTGCTCAGGCGCGGCCGCGACATAGACCAAGAAGTGGCGATGCGCAAAGGCAAATGACCGGCAGTTTCATTGCATACATAACAAAATAAATATCATAATCATCATGGCTCTTATCCTATATAGAATCTATCAGGTGCTGATAATGTTACCGTTGGCATTTGTGGCCACCCTTCTGGCGTCGTTAATAACAATATGCGGCTGCCTTCTCGGAGGCAGCCGCATATTCAGCTACTATCCGGCCCACATATGGGCAAAGATATGCTGTTGGCTTTCGCTTGTAAAGGTCACGGTCAACGGACGCGAAAACATCGACAAGAACACAAGCTATGTCTTTGTCGCCAACCACCAGGGTGCATATGACATATTCGCAATCTATGGTTTCCTTAACCATAATTTCAAGTGGATGATGAAAATAGGACTGATGAAGATACCTATGGTTGGATACGCCTGCAAATGCGCCGGACAAATATTTGTTGACAATTCCTCACAATCTGCGGTACGGCGCACCATGGAGGCCGCAGAACGCCAGCTAAGCCGCGGAATGTCGGTAGTTGTGTTCCCCGAAGGGTCACGTACCCTTGACGGTAAGATGCATGCCTTCAAGCGAGGCGCATATCAGCTTGCCATGGAATTCAACCTTCCGGTGACACCGATAACCATTGACGGTGCTTACGAGATAATGCGCCGCCGCGGACCGAAACTCCCGCACTGGGGGCACATCACCCTTACCATACACAAACCGATACATGCCCCGGAGGATGGCCATGAGCTGAAAAGCCTGATGGCTGAAAGCTTTGATGCGATACATTCGGCCCTTCCAGAATGCCACAAATAATAGGGGGGGGGTATGGTCGGAAACCGCATACATATCATAATTGTGGCAGCCGGAAGCGGACGGCGATTCGGCCAGCCATTGCCCAAGCAGTTCTGCCCGCTCAACGGACGCCCGCTACTGATGACTACAATCGAACGCCTGTACTCTGCATACAGCGAGGCTGAATTAACGGTAGTGCTACACCCCTACTACGAGTCCATGTGGATAGACGAATGCCGTGCGCATGCATTCAACATAAAGGCTCGGATAGTACACGGCGGTGCTACGCGGTGGCATTCGGTCAAGAATGCGTTGGACAGCCTGGATGCAGCCCAGGACGACATAATAATGATACACGACGGCGCACGCCCTTGCGTATCACAAACCATACTGAAGCGCGCGGCGGAGGCTGTGATGTCGGGCAAGGACGCCGTTGTACCCGCCATACCAGTGACCGATTCATTGAGACGCACAACAAACGGCGGCGGGTCTGAAATAGTGGACCGATCGCGGTATCTGTCCGTACAGACCCCACAGGCATTCAAAGCGAGCACCATACTTGAAGCCTACCGCCTGGGGTTCAATGAGGCTTTCACCGATGATGCCTCGGTAGTGGAGGCTTCAGGGATATGCACAGTATCCATCGTCGACGGAGATCCGGCAAACATCAAGGTGACACATCCAATAGACATCGGCATTGCATCGCTAATCCTCAGCGTCCAGTACTGACTTCCACCGGACTTCAACGTAGTATGTATTTCTCCAACAGCCGTTTGGCCATATCGTAGGCATTGCCTATCGGCTCGGCTGTATACACATACCGCCGTCCTGTTGCCCATGAATGCTCAATGGCATACCAGTCGTAGCCAAAATCCGGTGAACGGAAAAAGCGTTCCCAACGCGGCTTATAGTAATCACGCAACAGGCCGTTCCATTGTCGGTAGGAATAGTCGCGCAAGCCCCCTACGTCTGCGTTTTCCCGCGTACCCCATGTGGTTATGAGCGTCCTGAAGTTGTCAAATTCAAGCCAATCTGCCGCTTCTTTGTCATAAGCCCCGACTTCTGCAGGGATACTGCGTGCCATCCCAATCCATTTTCCGGCCATAAAATTGACATTTGTGCCCAGGAGGGCATCAATATCATCAATAAGTTCCAGAAACTCCGCTTTCCTGCATGCAAAACCGGCACTGTCGTCGGCACATCTCGCCTTGTCTATGGCCTTGAGCAATGAATATCCATAATCGGTAAGGGCCTGCCTAGTGACATCGACCAGGTCGTATTCATAATTATCACCTTTCAGGCCGGCATCAAGCAGACAGTATGCGGCATCGGCCACCATCCGCGGATCATAGAAAATATCAGTGCCACCCCATGTAGACACACGGTCGACAGCCCATGACGGACGTGCGCACATCACCGCCTCGTGAGGGCCCTGCAACGGAGTACGGCAGTCAAGCACGGAGCGGCGCAGCAAATCCCACGCCTCGGCCGCCTTACCATTGTAACAGCCATACCGGCTTACCGAATAACGGGACATCCATCCTGATGCATCAGGCCGGGCGGCATGCCACGGCAATTCATAGAGAGCATCATACAGGACTGGAGTCTGTCCAATCGCCTCAGGCGCAGCCCCTATGCCTTTCAATGAAGGCAATGTCGACTTATGGCCGAACCAGCCTTCCATCATTATGCCAAACCTTCCCATCATTCCGGTGCGTCCACCGAAATTAGGTATAACGGTATATACGACATCATGTCCTTTATATGTGTCAAGGCGCGGATTTCCATCTGAATACAAGTCAAGGACAACAAGACGCCCCAACGGAACATTGTCAAGCACAGTATACTGCTGTCCGCTCCATTGCCATTGCTGTATCACCCACCGGGCACTGTCTGTAGCCTTGTCCATGGCATCGAATATACATCTGTATGCACACGGTACGTCGATATCACGGGTATCCGCCCCTTCGTGGAAAGGGTCCATGCTGTAATACTCCGACCTGCCCATCACATCTTCCAGATGACGGTAATACGTGTCGGCCACTCCGCAAAATTCCGGTGAAGCGGGATCCAACAAGAACGGCCGCTCAAAACCGCACCACCCCCCCTGTGGCAAGGCGTGTATGCCTGTACGGCTTTCAAAATCGGAAGGCACCATGCCGGAGTAGCCGGGAAGCACAGGCGTCATACCCAATTCGCGCATACGCCCGTTTATCAGGCGGCACAGCTTTTCCTGCCGCTCATACCACCATTCAGGATTAGGGCCTCCCCATCCTTGCAGGTTGTTCATGCCCCACCATGCCTGGAAACACGGGCCGGCGACAAAACTGGATATCTCCTTGCCGCCATAGCCATAATCAAGCAGGACTCTGCGCCATACCTCCTCAAGGCCTACTATCTGTAATGGCATGTTTATGCCATGTAGGGCCATCCAGTCTATCTCCTTTTCCCACCGTTCCCATGACCACGTGCTTATGGAATATGAAAATGTACAGTAATTCAGATAATATCTGTAATCCGCCGAACAGCTGCGCACCTCCTCCTCTTCTGGGACTGGAAGGTCATATCCCGAAAGGTCGGCAGTAAGATTGTTCCATGAAATGTTAATATTCGCATAATGGTTCAGATACCAGTTTATGCCCGTAGCTGCTGCCAATGCGCTGCTACCCTTTATCAATGGCTTACCCTGGCTGGAAGATATCACGAATGTTTCCCTGCCGGAACATGAAATACGTGGATCGACAGATGTGAGTATACGCCGTGATGCACCTTCGCCCCCGATACGTTCAAGGAGTGCGGCAACGACTTCCTGCCCGCCACCTACGGCCGCAGACACGCTTACCGCAGCAGATAACAAAACAAATACAAAAATTAGAAATCTTATCATGACCATTAACCTTTGCTTTTGTATATGACGCAAAGGACCGATATTAAATTGTGCCCCAGTGACGGTAATATCCATGATTTTCCTTACTTTTGTGTAAACATTCATATATTTCACCATCAACCCGCGCGATTTCGACATAAAATACATAAAGGGTATTGGCCCACAACGTGCCGAGCTGCTTGAAAAACAGCTCGGCATACGCTCCCTCCATGACCTTCTGCGCCATTACCCGTCGCACTATGTAGACCGTTCAAAGACGTACCGCATCGCCGACTTTACGGGCGACATGCCTTATGTGCAGGTACGCGGGCGGTTCGTGACATTCAATGTACAGGGTGAAGGGGCAAAAACCCGGCTTATCGGACTGTTCACAGACGGGACAATGGCCATGGAAGTAGTGTGGTTCAACCGCATAAAGGCCATCAGGCAAAGCTATAACCCCGGAGTGGAATATGTGGTGTTCGGCAAACCTTCACAGTTCAACAACCGATGGAGCATGGTGCACCCTGAAGTGGACCTCCCCCAGGCCATACAGGCGGCGACCGGCATGAGAGGTGTATACCCGCTGACAGATGTCCTGCGTAACCGCGGAATATCATCACGCTCGTTCCACACGTGGATACAGACCGCACTGAACGCCCACCGGGATATCCAGGAGACGCTCCCTCCAGAGACAATCCGCGCCAACGGCCTTATGCCACTGGGATTGGCACTGGCTACCATACATAACCCGTCCGACAATGACAGCCTGCAACGTGCTAGGTTCAGGCTGAAGTTTGAGGAACTGTTCATGATACAGGTGAACATGCTGCGCATCAACCGTGCGAGACGAAGCCAATTGGCCGGGTTCAGGTTCACGCGCATCGCATATTATTTCAACACATTCTACACACAATGCCTGCCCTTTGAACTGACCGGAGCCCAAAAAAGGGTGCTGCGTGAAATACGCGCCGACATGAATACGGGCAGGCAGATGAACCGGCTGCTACAGGGGGACGTCGGCTCTGGCAAGACGCTGGTTGCGCTGATGTCCATGCTCATAGCCATCGACAATTCCACCCAGGCATGCCTTATGGCCCCGACCGAGATATTGGCAACCCAACATTATGAGACCATATCGCAGATGGCCGCGAAAATAGGGCTGAATGTAAGACTGCTCACCGGCTCTACCCCTAAAAAGGAACGGGCTGACATCCACCGCTCGCTGGCCGATGGCTCGCTGCACATACTGATAGGGACTCATGCCGTGCTTGAAGACCCGGTAGGGTTCAATTCGCTCGGCCTGGTTGTGATTGACGAGCAGCACCGTTTCGGCGTGGCACAAAGGGCCAGGCTATGGAATAAAAATACGTCCACACTGCCACACGTACTGGTAATGACGGCAACCCCGATACCACGCACATTGGCGATGACCGTTTATGGTGACCTCGACGTATCGGTAATAGATGAGCTTCCTCCTGGAAGAAAGCCAATCATGACCCTGCTGCGTTACGACAACCAACGGCTGCAGGTGTACCAGCACCTTTTCAAGGAGCTGTCGGCTGGCCGTCAGGCATACATAGTATATCCTCTTATTGAAGAGAATGAAAAACTTGACCTTATCAGTCTGGAAGAGGGATATGAGTATGTAAGGCAATCTTTCCCTAATTTCAGGGTGGCATATGTTCACGGACGGATGCGGCCTGAGGAAAAAGACCACCAGATGTATCTGTTCTCCACCCATCAGGCTGATATACTTGTAGCCACTACCGTAATAGAGGTAGGGGTGAATGTCCCTAACGCCACTGTAATGATTATCGAGAACGCTGAACGGTTCGGACTGTCACAGCTGCACCAGCTGCGCGGACGGGTAGGACGCGGTGGCGGACAGAGCTATTGTATCCTCATGACAAAACATAAAATAGCCAAGGACACCAGGCAGCGCCTGGAGATAATGACAGCCACTACCGACGGCTTTGTCATTGCAGAGGCAGACATGAAAATGCGTGGCCCGGGCGACATAGAGGGTACAATGCAAAGCGGTATACCTTTTGACCTGCATATTGCCAACCTCGCCACAGACGGACAGATTATCCAGCTGGCCCGAAATTACGCCGAAGCGCTACTGGATGCCGACCCCGACCTGAACCATCCGGCCAATTCTGCGTTTATTTCAGAGATGCGTTCTACCGCGTCCCGCAGGATTGACTGGAGCCGCATCAGCTGACAATATGGCATTTTTACATAATTTAACTTCAAACCTGACATTCCGAAAGGGATAGTTCAAAAATATGCTGTAAAACATATTTTTAAGCAAAAAAAGTGATATTCAATCCATTAGCTTACTATTTTTAATAACGTAAACAATAGGTCACATTTTTTATTCCACTAAATTTCTACCTGCCAGAAATTATTGCTAACTTTGAAGAATAACGATTGGAACAATCAAAAAGTCTAAAAACGAACTCCTCATGGAACGTACACTTATAATCCTAAAACCATCAGCAATACAGCGCTTTCTGGTAGGCGATGTAATCACCAGATTCCAACATAAGGCATTAAGGATCGCCGGCATCAAAATGATGCAGCTTGACGAAACAATCCTACGTGAGCACTATGCCCACCTTGTAGACCGCCCATTTTTTCCGTTCCTGTTGAATTCGATGATGCTCAATCCTGTCATAGTCATGTGCCTTGAAGGAAAAGATGCTGTAGAAGTGGTGCGCGGCCTTACCGGAGCTACAAACAGCCGCAAAGCTGCCCCCGGCACAATACGCGGCGATTTTGGCATGAGCGGCCAGGAAAACATCATACATGCCTCAGACTCGCCGGAAAATGCCGAAATCGAAATAAAACGCTTCTTCAAGCCGGAAGAGATATTTGACTACGAACTTAGGATTTTCAAGTCACTCTACTCTCCAGATGAACTGTAAAAGCGTTAATTGTTCCTACTAACAACCATTACAAACCATAATTCAAATTAACCATAATCACGCAACATCACATACCATACTGAGAACGCGTAAAATAATTCTCTCCAATCAATTCAATGTATTGTTCTAAAATACTCAAACTCACCTGCACATTCGCGCTAGCAACGCTCTTTATGGCGCCAGCATCGGCACAGACTACAGTATACCGCCTTCCCGGTCAGCATAACGCCGAGCATCAGGATCTGATAGCAGGCCAGATAAATGTAAAGGACCAGGTAAAGGCCGAAGCGACGCAACAGCTTATGGACAACTTCTTCACCGAAGAGGAAGAACCGGAATTCGATATTTATGAGGAAGGTTGGGGCAGCCAACGCGTAAACTGCTATAATGAAAAGGATGTCCCCCAGACACGCGTCATAAATGTGGCCAACTTTGCCATGCCGTGCGATGGATACGTAACCTCTCCCTACGGCTACCGTAGGCGCTTCCGCCGTATGCACAAAGGGATAGACCTAAAGGTACAGACAGGCGATACCGTCTATGCCGCATTCAACGGCAAAGTGCGTCTCACAAAATATGAACGCCGCGGCTATGGCTATTACGTTGTGATACGCCACGAGAACGAGCTGGAAACGGTGTACGGCCATCTTTCAAAATTCCTGGTAGAACCAGACCAATACGTAAAAGCCGGCGACCCTATCGCATTGGGCGGAAATACCGGCCGTTCATTCGGTTCACACCTCCATTTTGAAACCCGTTTCATGGGATATGCCATAAACCCTTCGGCTATCTTTGATTTTGCAAACCAGACAGTGCATACTGATGAATACACATTTGATAAAAATACATTCACACATGCACGTGACTTCTCGCCGGCTGCAAATGCAGAACACCAGCGCCGCTACATGGCAGAGCAATCAAAACGGCCTAAAAAACCGGCTGCGACTAGCGGAAAATCCAATAAAAACAAATCGGCAAGATCATATACAGTACGCAAGGGTGACTCCCTTAGCCGAATCGCTTCACGCAACGGTACTACTGTAAAGAACATATGCAGACTCAATGGAATAACGTCCTCTACAACACTCCGTCCCGGGCAAAAACTGAAACTGAAATAAAATCTTACACATCACTATAGAAACGCAACGCCTCCCGCTAAGCCAAACTTAGCGGGAGGCGTTGTATATAGACGCACTTACTTAAAACCACTTCACAATTGAAAATAATGCATGCCACACATTTTATGTATAGATTTTAATAACAAATATCAATGGATTGGGGCTATATCGTAATTGAAATTTTACGATACAGCCCCATAATGATTATAACAGGGGGAGGGGAGATAATGAAGGTATGTTCTGCCTTAAACCTGCACTAATAAGCCAACCAAGTTATGAGCTCGCAAACGCCATACGTTATCACCAATGCGTAGATACCAGCCAGCACATCGTCAAGCATCACACCCCATCCTCCCGGAATTTGGTCTACCTTGCGGCATCCCAAAGGCTTAAATATATCGATAAGTCGGAAAGCGCCAAATGCAACAAGTGCTGTTATCCATGTATATTTCCCGCATGGCGCTACAAGAAGGGGAATCCACGTGCCCACAAATTCATCTATGACCACCGTCCGAGGATCAGCTCCCCAATAACGCTCCATCACATTCGATGTCCATACACCAACAAATGTCGTTACCACGATCAGCACCAAAGTGGTAACAAATAACGCCACTGGCGACACCGTCAAAAAAAGTACGTACCATATAGCAAGCGCCAATAACGCCCCCGCCGTACCTGGCGCGACTGGAGTAAAGCCCGTGCCTAGCCCTGTCGATAAAATCACGTGAAACCATGGGGCTTCCCCCAATGGATGATTGTTGTTGTCACTCATATCTATATAAAATCCTATCTGTTTCTAATCCTCTTGAATAAACGGCACAACTCTCCCGTCCACAGCACCAGTGAAGTGGCACAGGTTATTATAATCCAATCAGAAAACCTGAGCGGGGTTACACTAAAGAATTCGCCGCCAAATGTCACTATAAATATCTGCCCTACAAATATTATCGCCGCTATCATCAGAAATTCCCCACAATGGCGCAGCTGCAAGGCACTGTTGCCTGTCTCGAATGCACGTGCATTGAACATGTTCCAGAACTGTAGCATCACGAATACCGTAAATATAAGGCTTATTTCATAAGAAGTCAAACCTGATTTGACTCCGATATGGACTTTCGCAAGCTGGGATAGCGAAGTTATATCAGCATGTTCAAAGACATATACAAGCCCTAAAAGTATTACAAAGAACACAAAACCTGTGCTGAATATAAACCGCCACATCGCAGGTTTGATTATAAAAGATGTGCGGCTTCTGGGCCTGTCCTTCATAACAGTCCGCGACGGAGGTAATGAAGCAAGGGCCATAGCTGCGAACGTATCCATAATGAGGTTCACCCAAAGCATCTGAGTAACTGTCAACGGCGACTCTGTACCCATAAAAGCTCCAGCCAGCACAATAAGGCATGCTGCCACGTTTACTGTCATTTGGAAAAGTATAAACCTCTGTATGTTCTGATATAGGGAACGCCCCCACATCACCGCCCTGCCTATCGAGGAGAATGAATTATCTATTATTGTTATATCACTGGCCTCTTTAGCCACTGCCGTGCCATCGCCCATAGACAGGCCTACATGCGCAGCCTTCAATGCAGGCGCATCATTTGTGCCGTCACCGGTGACTGCCACTACTTCATTGCATCCTTGCAGGGCTTCTACAAGCCTTTTCTTGTCCATTGGCCTTGCCCGTGCTATTATTTTTATATCCTGCACACGCTCCAAAAGCTCCTCATCCGTCAATCTGCCGAATTCAGGACCGGTAATCATGCTACCCTCCGGAGCGCCGCAATCATATAGCCCTATCTGACGGCCTATCTCGCATGCTGTACCTGGCGTATCACCAGTCACAATCTTAACATCAATGCCCGCCGCCAGACATTCCTTTATTGCATCAGGGACATCTGGCCTTACCGGATCGGATATGGCCACAATTCCCTGGAAACGGATTTCCGAATGCAATCCTGACACAGGTCCGGAAAAATCAAAATTGAGGTCGTTGCCAGCAAGCTCTGCACAAGCGAAGCCCAATGTCCTCATAGCTTTCTGCTGGAAACCGCTAAGCTCATCATAAATATCCGCTTCAGCCTTTCCCGAAACGGAAGACAATCCCAATACAATTTCAGGCGCACCCTTAATGTACATTCGGCGGATTCCGTCACTGCAGTCAACAACTGTCGCCATATATTTACGCTCAGTAGTGAACGGCAATTCTGCCACTACTCGGGCCCCACCCCTGATGCTACGGTAGTCCTTACCTTGCCCACGAATCCAAAGCAGCAACGCACCCTCAGTCGGGTTGCCTACCACGACAGGGCTAGATTCATCGGTGTCGTCTATCTGAGCCGTGGAATTCACCGCAATGCCTTCATACACCAATGCCATATCGGAATCAGACGCCGATCTGCCGTCCACACCAAAAAAATCAGTGACGGCAACCTGCATACGGTTCATGGTAAGAGTACCAGTCTTATCGGTACATATGACTGTTGCAGCACCCATCGTCTCACATGCATGCATCTTACGCACAAGGTTGCTTGTCTTAAGCATCCGGCGCATACTGTATGCCAGGCTCAATGTAACGGCCATCGGTAGTCCTTCTGGAATGGATACAGCCAACAAGGCCACGGCTATCATGACAGTCTGCAATATATATGTTACAAAATCAAGCCAAGCGAAATCATGCATGTACACAAAGAACATACCTATACGTCCTATAATGATAACAGCCGCTATGACAAAACTTATGCGCGCAATCAATTTCCCCAATCTGTCAAGCTGCTCATTCAACGGAGTCTTTACACTGTTATCTATCTGTGCAGATTCAAACACTTTGCCGTTCTCAGTGGCATCACCGACAGCGAACACACGCGCAATCCCGTGCCCCTCAATTACCTTTGTGCCACGCATCACATGATTGGACGGGAATGTGGCTTCAGGATCATATTCCGATTCATCCGCAGTCTTGCCAGCCATAGGCTCTCCCGTCAATGTCGACTCATCCACAGTCAAGGAAACAGCTTCCAGCAATTCAGAATCAGCCGGAATCTCTTCCCCCGTATTTATCATAATGATGTCGCCTACAACTATAGCACTTTTTGGCACCTGCGTCACAGTCCCATTACGAACAACTGTAACTGCTTCTTCATCATTGACCTGATTAAGTATGGAAAATTCCTTGTCTGCCTTCATTTCAAAATAAAAGGCCAGCGCCGTAGCAAGTATTATCGCAATGAATATCCCTAAAGGCTCAAAAAATACAGCCGTTCCCTTATTCAATCCATAGTACTCATATAATGATATACCACATGATGCCAATCCTGCTACAATCAATATTATTATCAACGGATCTTTGAACTTGGCCAGGAACAGACTAAACAAAGACTCTTTCGCAGCCGGAGTCAATACATTCCGACCATGTTTCTCACGGCTTTCCTTTACTTGGACGTCATTCAAGCCCTCATAATTCACACAATTCTGCATAAATCCTTAAATATCGACAATCTAATCAATATAATCAAATAACAGACAGTCCGGGTTCATCTAACAATGCCACCGGACTGTCTCCTTTATAGAGCGGTAAACGGGACTCGAACCCGCGACCCTCGGCTTGGGAAGCCAATGCTCTACCAACTGAGCCATTACCGCTTATTTAACACTGCAAAATTAGAAAATACTTGGATATTTTCAGCCATACGCCCAATTTATTATCATAAGTTTAACAACACTTAACTATCTACTCAGACTTCCCCAACGGCAAGGAGTGCTATTGAGGCTGGGGCGTCCTTTGACGCCACGACTCCATGAAACAGGGACAGGGATGTACCATTTTGTCGGCACATCCCTGTCCCTGCTATATATGCTATATATACTGCCTATATATGCATATGTCTGCACTATTATAATACGCCTATACTGATATTGCATACAATTATATATACGTATATATACGCTACTTTTAATGCATACACGGCCTTTATGCCATGCCTGCTATGCGATAGTATAGTATTCTATACTTTACTATGCTTACTATAATGGTATACTATAATTTACTTTATATGTAATTCCATGTCTGCACGCCATGCCGGACTGTATGGCTGTAGGCTGTGCGGATGCCCGGTTGCAGGCCTGAAGGCCTTCCCTGCATGGACGGGCCGCGGGCGCATCCCCTTGCGTCCCGTCGATGAGGCCGCAATGGCAAAGGCCCTATCTGGCAATACGGCTGTCCGGCCGATAAATGCCCGACCCGGGGGGCCATAAAAAAAGGAGTCCCCCGGGACGTGTTTGTCCGGGGGACTCCTGTGGAAGGGGCGGTTACCTACTTTCCCACTTTCGCAGTATCATCGGCGTGGTGAGGTTTAACTTCTCTGTTCGGGATGGGTAGAGGTGGGGCCCTCACGCTATGGCC